>Ga0209347_1000085_pt1 | contig 265750 bp, 229 predicted proteins | sample AutmiccommuBRH23_FD_187382 | JGI IMG/M metagenome (GOLD analysis project Ga0209347, IMG submission 187382) | Deep subsurface microbial communities from Mt. Terri, Switzerland - Autotrophic microbial communities BRH/23 (SPAdes) (version 2) | ecosystem: Environmental > Aquatic > Deep subsurface... | reverse complement strand
GCGGGCGTGATCCTGCTGGGGGTTTCGCCGCGCGCCGGGCGCATCCAGGGACTATCCAATCCACAGCACATGTTAGACCACATCTTCCAGGCTGAAGTACTGGTGGATCCACCGTTGGTCCTGCCACTGCCTCAGCTGCGCCACACCGAAGCCGGGGCGGTCGTGTTGGTGCAGGTACCGGCGGGCCTGCCGCATGTCTACAGCCTGGAAGGCTGCTACCTGGGGCGCGAAGGCGCTCAGACCAATCCCCTGCCGGCGCGCCGTTTGCGCCAGCTGCTGGTGGAGCGCGGCGCGGTCCAGTTTGAGGCGCTGCCGGCGCCTGGCGCCACTCTGGATGATCTCGATCTGGAGAAAGCTGCCGCGTATGTGGCTGCTCTGGGTTTCGCACGCGGTGAACCAGTCGAGCAGATCCTGCTGCAGCGCGGCTGCCTGAACCGGGAGGATGGCGCCAACGGCAAAGCCATCCTGCGCCCCAATTATGCCGGCCTGCTGCTGTTCGGGCTCCATCCGCAGCGCTGGCTGCCCAATGCCACCATCCTGGCGGCGCGCTTTTCGGGTTCCACCTTTGCCGATCGTTATCTGAAACAGGATATTGGCGGCACGCTGGTGGACCAGCTGCACCAGGTGGAGGCGTTTTTTCGCCAGAACCTGCCCAGCGTGGTGAGACTGGTAGGTCTGGCGCATGAGGAAACCCTGGAATACCCGTCAGAAGCGGTGCGCGAGCTGCTGGTCAATGCCGTTGCACACCGCGATTACAACCTGCAGGGCGATAATATCCACCTGAATATCTTTGCCGATCGCCTGGAAGTACACTCACCGGGCGGTTTGCCCGGGCCGGTAACCCTGGACAACCTGCTGGAGGCGCGCTTCTCGCGCAACGCGGTGATTGTGCAGGTACTGGCGGACCTGGGCTTTGTGGAGCGCCTGGGTTACGGGCTGGACCGGGTGGTGCGCGTGGTACGTCAGGCGGGGCTGCGCCAGCCGAAATTTGAGGAGCTGGGGGGGACATTCCGAGTCACATTGTATGGGGAAAGCCTGTCCCCAAGCTCTACCGAACTCAAACAGGTGCAGGCCTACCGCCACTTAGAGTTAAACCCCCGTCAGGAGCAAGCCCTGGCTTATTTGATCCACAACCAGCGCATCACCAGCCGCGATTACCAGGAGCTGTGTCCGGAAGTACACCCTGAGACTTTGCGCCGCGATCTCGCCGACCTGGTCGAGCGGGGTATTCTCATAAAGGTGGGAGACAAACGTGCTACCTACTACATCCTCAAGTAGCTGGGCAGCGCTCACTCACCGGCCGTCCCCACTTCTGGGCGAGTGCCAGCTCACGTTCATCGACCGCCAGCCGATCGACCTCAAACGGGCTTCTGCCCAACACGCAGCCTACTGCGCCAGCCTGCAGGCAGCCGGCATCCAGGTGCAGGTACTGGAGACCAGCCCCGACCTGCCCGACAGCGCCTTCGTGGAGGACTGCGCCGTGATCCTGGATGATCTGGCGGTGCTCACCCGCCCCGGCAGTCCTGCCCGCCAGCCGGAGGTGGAGCGCCTGGCGCCGGTGATTGCCCGGGTGCGTCCCGTTGTCTGCATGCAGCCTCCCGGCACCCTGGATGGCGGCGATGTCCTGAAGATAGGCAAAAATCTTTATGTGGGAATCTCTACGCGCACGAACCCTGCCGGGATTGCCGCCCTGGCAGAGGCCGTCCAACCGCACGCCTACCGGGTCGTCCCGGTCCCCGTGCACGGCAGCCTGCACCTGAAGACCGCCTGCACTGCCCTGGACGATGAAACCCTGCTTGCCAACCCGGGCTGGATCGACCTCACCAATTTTGAGGGACTGCGCATCCTGCCTGTGCCAGAAGAGGAACCCTGGGGCGCCAATGTGCTGCGCATCGGCGGGCGTATCTGGGCGCAGACCACATTCCCGCGCACCCTGGAGGTTTTGCAGAGGGAGGGGTATATCGTTCAGGAGATCGATTGCAGCGAGTTTCTGAATGCCGAAGCCGGGCTGACCTGCCTGAGCTTAATCTATCGGGTATAAGGTTAGCCCGATTTCCGACGGGTAGGCAAATTTACGAAACCTGGTGTTGACTTGTTTCACCAATTATGTAACACTCTGAACTAGCTTATAACTCATTTTCTTCGCTTGGGTCCCTCTTGAAAGTCACGCTTGATGAGTCTGGATTATTTCCTAAGGAGAGCGGTTTCCCGCTACAAAGTCTATGAATGGTCAGGATATTCGCAATGGCGCCAACCGCGTCCGGCGCATCGTCGGCGAGGTGATTTCGCAGCTGCTCAATGTGCCGGTCTTATCCGGGGCGCTGATCACTTTCTTCTTCTTCCGCCTGCCCAACGACTTACCCAACCGCCTGCCGGGTTATGGCTGGGCGCTGCTGTTTCTCAGCATCATTCCGCTGTGCAGCCTGTTCTTCTACATCCCCGGAAAGCTGAAAGATAAGGCGCGTATCATCCGCCGGCAGCGCATTGCCAGCTTTGTATTTATGATCGTCAGCTACCCGATTGGTTTTCTCGTTCTACGCCTGATGCACGCTCCCAGGATCTTCGAGGCCATGGCGATCACCTATACCCTCGTTACTCTGGGATTGATCCTGTTCAACTTCATCCTGCGCTACAAAGCCAGCGGGCATGCCGCCGGCGTCGCCGGACCGGTGGCGGCCTTGCTGTACCTGTTCGGTTTGATCGCAACCCCGTTCATTGCGCTCATCCCGCTCACCACCTGGGCGCGAGTCAGCGCCAGGGGGCATGATACATGGCAGACCGTGGTGGGAGCATTGTTATCCTTTGGGATCACCGCCCTGGTGCTGTGGCTGTACGGCTTCCTGCCGTTTCAGGGGATGCTGCATTAATCATAAAAGGGTATAAATTTTGTTAGGGGGGTTGCTCTCTTCGTTTTCATTGAGAACAAATTATAATGAGCTAGATATTGGAGGTAGCGGCAATGAAAACTCAGGTAAAAGATATTCAATTTGTTATTGGAGCAGAAGGTAAACCAACCGCGGTGTTGGTTGATATAGCCACCTGGGAACGGATTATCGAAACCCTGGAAGACGCGGAAGATCTAACTCTGGCGAAAGATACTCTGGCTGCACTTGATGCAGCGGGTGGAGATCTGGAGAAAGCCGGTTTTGTACCCTGGGAAAAAATTCGATCCGAGTTGGAGCGAATGGATGACACCAAGAAATAAACCGGCTGTATACCTTCTATCGCTCGCCTATGATGATCTCAAAAGACTGCCTGGAAATGTACGTAGACAGATGATTGTCGCCATAGACGGGTTAGAGATCAACTCACGTCCACCCAAAAGCAAGATTTTGGAGATTAAGGATGAGACGAGAGAAATTCGCCGTTTACGATTAGGCAAATGGCGAATTATTTATGCAGTAATTGATGAACAGCCGATTATCTTGGGGATCCGCAGACGTCCGCCTTATGATTATCAGGATATTCAACGCTTGTTAGAAGATGTTGACCAATAATTATGTCAACTGGGGCGGCATCTCATTGTAGCGTCGCCCCAGTTAAGAAATTATGGCGCCGGCGCCAGCTGGTAAATGGCTCCATTGAAATAATCGGTCAGATACACTTCGCCAGCCTCATCCTCGCCAAAGCTGGTAATGCGTTGGCTGAGCGTAGGCAGTTGCTGGCTGGTCCAGGCAGCGCCGCTGTGGGTCAGCCCCCAGATATTCCCCGAGCAGTAATCCGCCAGGAAATACGCCCCTTCCAATTCAGGATAGGCTGCGCCCCGGTAGACGAACCCGCCCGTAACGGAGCAACCTTCGGTGTGGCTGTAGACGAATACCGGCAAAATCTTCCCGCTCTGGTCGCAGGTGGCAGCGTTGTAACAATCCAGCCCTTCCATGATATCCCAGCCATAATTCTCGCCGCCCGGGCTGGCGCCTGGCTGGAAGTTAATCTCTTCCCATTCACTCTGGCCCACATCGCCGATATACAGATCGCCGCTCAGGCGATCGAAGCTGAAGCGCCACGGGTTGCGCAGACCATACGCCCAAATCTCGCCGCGTGCCCCGGGCACTCCGTTGAATGGATTGGTGGTGGGGATATGGTACGCTGCCGGTAATGGTGCGCTGGGGATGCCGCGGTTCAGTGCGGGTAAATAGGCGCGGAATGGACTCTCGGGCGGTAAAACAGGCTCCATTTCCACGTCAATGCGCAGGATCTTGCCCAACAGGCTGGATAGATCCTGGGCATTGTCTTCCGGGTCGCCGCCGCCCCCGCCATCCCCGGTGCCGATATACAGGTAGCCGTCCGGCCCGAAGGCCATTTGTCCACCGTTATGGTTGCTGTTGGTGGGGTGGGGGAGAAGCAGGATCAGCTCTTCGCTGGCTGGATCGGCTGTGTTCATGCCGCTGCCCAGGTAAAAGCGGCTGACCTGGTTATCCCCATTCAAATTGGTGTAATAGACATAGAAATAGCCTTTTTGGGCATATCCCGGTGGAAAGGCCACGTTGAGCAGTCCTTCTTCGGAGCCGGCCGAGAGCACCCGGTCGGTGATATCCAGGAAAGGTGTATTGCGCAGGCTGTTCAGATAGATACGGATGGCGCCTCGTCGTTCCACGATAAACAGGCGTCCGCTGCCATCTCCGGCATGCGTGATATGCACCGGCAGGGTCAGCCCATCTACGACCAGGACGGGCTCCAGACCGGGTAGATCGGCGGGCGCAGCCCTGGAAGACAGACTGGTTGCTCCAAGAATCATGCAGATCGCTGCCACCATGAGGAATATGCGCCCCAGGGCTGGTCGTCGTGTGAAGTGGTTGTTTCTTAACATCTTGCCTCCTTTACTTTTGACCATAAAATAGGCATCTGGTTTTTGATGACGGCTGCGTCGCTGCGCCAGGCGAATTTTTCGCCGGTGCCGCCATATTCAAAAGCGAATAACCAGGGCTGCGGCCATTCTCCCAGACGGATGCGCGCCAGTACCCAATCCAGGATAGGCCAGTCGCTGTCCAGGATGGGCAGATGATCCTGCAGGCGTCCATCCACGTTGTGCAGGCCGGTGAAGTGCAGCTCACGCAGGTTTTCGATGGGAAGAGCAGACATATATTCGGTGGCTTCCATGCCCAGGTGATGGGCAGCAATGCGGGCATGCGAGATATCCAGCAGCAGACCGCAGCCGGTCTCAGCGACAATGGCCTGGATGGTCTCAGGCTCAACGGACAGGCGAAAGACTTTTTCACCCGGCCCGCGATATGGCACATTTTCGATGATCACCCGCTCAGCGCCTAAATGTTTGACGGCCCGGCGTACATCTTTTAGCATGCGCTTGAAGATCTTTTCCCGATCCTCGGCGGGCGGCCTGTCCAGCGAGAGGCCGGGGTAGTCCTTGTTGGTCGCCTCCAGATGTAAATTGAGGTGGGGGGTGCCCGTCTCATCCAGCATGCGGGTCACGTTCTCCCAATCCACCGTTTTTACCCTGCCGTTACCGGCTTGCAGCCCGAAATGAACCGCAACCGGTCGGTAGTGGCTCGCTTCGACGATCATGTCCGGCCAGTCCATGGTCTTGAAACGGTCCAGCTCGATAAGGCCTTCGTTGAGCAATTGAGCAGCCTGGGTGGAATAATTTATGGCAAGTTGCATGTCGGGTTTCTATCGATACTAAAAGAGCAGGCCTCACGGGCTAGCCTTAATGGCGTGCCTTAAGGGCAGGCGTTATTTAAGTGCCCCTGATAGGTTTCAGCAAAATTATGCCGCCCCGAGCGGTCGCAAGTGGCGCGAAAGTAATAATACGGCGTCAGGGCCGGGTATGCCACGGCTTGCAGAGCCTTCAGCCCCGGGTTGGCAATCGGGCCTGGCGGTAGGCCAGGGTACAGGTAGGTGTTGTAAGGCGAGTCCACCTGCAGGTCAGCGACGCTCAGTGGATTTGTCCACCAGGTTTTCTGGGCGGCGTTGTAACCCACTGCGTACTGCACGGTGGGATCTGTGTCCAGCTTCATCCCGGCTGCCAGGCGGTTGTAAAACACGGAAGCGATCTCAGGCATTTCTTCATCCAGCACGGCTTCACGTTCGACGATTGACGCCAGGATTACTGCCTCGTACAGAGAGAGTCCTTGCCCATTGAAGGCCTGTCGCAGCGCTGGCGTTGCCTGGACCTCGAAGTTGTCCAGGATCAAATCAAGATACTCCACGGCCCCCATGCGCCGCTCAATAGTGTAGCTGTCGGGTAACAAAAAACCCTCCAGAGAGGCGCCAGCCGGCAGGTCGTCTGGCAGGTTGATCTGTGTGGGTGGATTCTGGACGGTGCGCAAAAATTCATCCGGGGTGAAGTTCAAGCCACTGCCGGGCAGTGATGCGGTGATCTCCTCCACGCGCCATCCCGCCAGGATATTGAGCGTGACGCGTGCCGGGGTGGGGTCCTGCAGCACTTTAGCGATCTGGATCGGCGTCAGACTGGCGCTAATTTCATGCTCGCCAGCCTGCAGGATGGTATCCAGCCCGCTGTAACTCAGATAACTGCGAAACGTCTCGGCGTTACTTAGATATCCTTCGGCCTGCAGGCGGTTGGAGATCGAGAACACCGATTCGCCCGAGTCGATCACAAAGTAGCGCGGCTCAGCTGCTGGATCAAACGCCTGGGTGAGTGCACCCACATCGGTTAAGAGCACCGCCGAAAGATAGTAACGCTCATAGGTATCCAGGCTGGCTGCCGGCGGTCCGAATAGGGCAGTCGCGCGCTGCGGTAGATTGTATACAACGAACCCGCCTAAAACCAATGCCAGGCACAGGCTGCTAAATAACAGCAGCAAAAGGAGCGTGAAGCAGGTCGGACGGCGGTGGTTCATGGCGTGTCTGCAGCAGGAGGTGGGTTGGCGTTGGCTTGAGAATCCAGGTAGGTTTGCAGGATGTATGTGGCGGCCAGCTCGTCCAGGTGCCCGGCGCGCTGCCGGCGGGAGACGCCCATCGCCCGGCGCGCGCGCTGTGCAGCCTGTGTGCTGTGGCTTTCATCCCATAAGATCACCGGCATGTCCGTCTGGGTGCGGATGGCGGCTGCAAGGCGTGCGCTGCGGCGGCTGGCGGGGGAAGGCTGCCCATCGCTGTCCAGCGCCTGCCCGACCACGATCAATCCGGCGCCCTGCTCCTCAGCCACCCGGGCAATCTGGGCGGCATCCAGATGGCGTGAGATGTGCAGGATCACCATTAACGGATTGGCAACCAACCCGCTGGGGTCGCTCAGCGCCAGTCCGAGGCGTTTTTCACCGGGATCAACTGCCAGGATGCGCAAGATAAACACTTCTCCTGTTCGCAGAAATTGATGCCAGCTCGATCATGGAGTGCTCTCCACGTAAATGCGGAATGGCAGCATGGGGAGGCGCGGCCACCAGGCTGGACTGAGGCTGATTTCAGGCGCGTCATCTAACGCCAATCCCTGTTCCAGTTTCTGGCGCGCCGCTTCCGGTTCTAACCCCAGCACAAGTTGAATGGCCTTTACTGGCGCGATAACAGGCTGAATATTGCGTACTGCCAGCATGGGCCATGTAGCGCGACCATCCGGTTTCATTTCCGGCTCGTCAAGCCGGGTGAGCACCAGGCTGCCCATCTGGGGTGTAAAGCCTTGTGGGTTGCTGGCATTCAGCACGCTCTCAGCCAGATCAGACAGGTCAGCCTGCCGGGTGATCAGGGCGCTGAATTCCAGGCGCAGGTTAAGGATAAGCTCGTCTGCAGGTTGGATTTCTGCGGGCTGGAATATTTCTTCCAGGGTGCGGCTGAGCTGTAAAGAGTCCTCTATGAGCACATCTCCTGGTTCTAAGGCGCTGATCAGCTCATGCAGTGCGGTCTGGCGCAGCGACTCGCCCAGCCGGGTTGAGAGGCGCGTATAGTCGCCAGGATCAGGCGCCAGGCTGGTCAGGTCACGGCCTCCGCTAAAGGCACGCGGGTTTGTCACGCTGAGCTCAATCCCCAACGCGCCTTCAATCGCCTGAATCTCACCCGCGGCGACATTACCGATCTCGCCCGCTTGCAGGGCGCGCACCGGCAGGCTGAGTGTGGCGCCAGGGCCTGGAGGCGCACTGCCGTCGCGTGTGGTGGCGAAGCGCACGACTGGCTGATCGATAGTAAGTACCACCAATCCGGCCGGAATCGCGACTTCCCGGTCGCTGAGATTTGTGAAAGTTACCAGGCCTCCGGCCGGTTGATCCGGAAGCGTGGCTGTACCGCTAACGATAAGCTGGTCACGACCTTCCACCACTACGCTGGTCAGATGGGCTGGCACAATTCCAGCCAGGCTGATGCGCGTGGCTTGTGGATCAGCGGTAACGGCTAACTCTATTTGCTGTACCTGTGTTGCTGGGTGCAGGCGCAGCTCAGCGCTCGGGGCCAGCAGCGCTCCAATGGCGAGCACTGCCAGAACTCCCAGAGCAAACACTATCCAGCGTACTGGCCAGGGCAGCGCCTGGGTTGGGCGAGCTGGTTTCTCGGTTCGCAAATCCAGGCGTGGGCCTGTCTCTCGTCCGAGGCGCAGCTGCATCGCCCGCCAGGACTGCTCGCGGCGGATATGGCGCGGGCTGCGCCAGATGGCCTGCTGGGCCTGGCGTAGATTTTTGTGAATGGGGATGCCAAGTTCACGGGCGTGCTGGCGTACTTCTCCGTCTCGGGTGACCAGACCCAGTTGTGCACCCAGCGTCTGGCTGTGGCGCTGCAACAGGGTCAATTCCAGGCGATTGAGCAGCACCTGACCGTTTTTCGGCCACACCAGCAGGATGCGCCCGGTTTTCCCCCAACCCATCTTATCGCGGATGGAGATCAGGTCATCGTGTGCTTCTAGTTTGATGATCTGGGTTTTCACAGGCTAATTTTACTGCGTTCGGTCTGGCTGTGGGGTTGGCTCGGGTTCTCGAAGTGGGGATGGCTCAATTGTAGCGGTCTGTTCACCAATCACGTAAGGCGGGCGATCTTGCAAGCGAAAATGCATGCGCGCCAGGTACTCACCGATAATGCCCAGAGCAAACAGCTGCACCCCGGAGAAGATGGCAATGGTAGAAGCCAGGAATGGGAAGCCCGGCACGCTGCCGCCCTGGATGAGATAGCGCCCGATGACATAGACCAGTACCAGCAGTCCAAATATGGCGAAGCTAAAGCCCATCAGGCTGGCGAGCTGTAAGGGCAGGATGCTGAAGCCAGTGACCATGTTCATGGCATGCCGCACCAGCTTGCGGAAAGTGTAATTGGAGCGTCCGGCGGCTCGCGGGTTATGGGCAACAGGCACAGCCGTAAAGCGCGCCGCGCCCCAGGTGAGCAGCACATCAACGGAAACGGAGGGGCTGTGAAACTCTGCAAAACCCCGGCGAATGGTTGTGCGGAAGGCCCGGAATGCGCTTACCTGGCGGGCAGTATCTACTCCCATGGTGCTCCGCAGGGCCAGCTTGGTCACCTGGGAAGCCAGGTCGCGCCACAGGCCGTGCTGCTCCTGGGTGGGTGTGCCATAAACCACGTCATATCCCTCAGCCAGTTTTTCCAGCAGTTTGGGGATTTCATGCGGTGGATTCTGTAAGTCGTCGTCCAAAGTGACGATAACCTCGCCGCGCGCCTGGCGTATGCCGCACAGCAGGGCATTGTGCTGTCCATAATTGCGCAGCAGATTGATGCCGCGCACCTGCTCCACCTGCTGGCTCAGGTGGGTGATAACTTCCCAGGAATTGTCCGGGCTGCCGTCATTGACCAGCAGGATTTCGTAGCTCGGGACGCTGCTTTCCAGGGTTTTCACCAGCTGGGAAACCAGCTCGGATAGGGTATCAGCGCCCCGGTAGACCGGGATGATCACGGAGCAGGTGCAGGGGAATCTCATAGGTGAGTGACTCAAGGAGTGGTGCATTCTAAGCGAGACTGGACGCTCTCGTGCGCTGAACGGCGCGCCTCGCTCTCGGGTGTCGACTGCAGGATACGATCCCAGGCATCGCATAACGAACGCTGCATGCGGAAGGTCAGCCGCTCCGCGTCCAGGGTGACCTTTCGGGCTTTCTCCCACTGCCCGGTGTGAGCATAAGCCTCAAGATAAGGCAGCAGCTCAGGGGCATTGACTTCATAGAGCTGTACATCCAGAGCCAGGGCCTGGTCGCCCAGACTGGCAGCTTGCTCCCAATCGCTGGCTTGCAGGGCTAATTCTGCCTTTTCATAATAATAACACCAGTTGGGTTCAGGCTCGCTGCCGAAGTAATCCTGCAGGGGAATTGCTGGCTGGGCGGTCTGTGCCTGGATCAGGCTGGGATCGGAGATATCCATCACATCGCCGATATATTTTGGTTTCTGGGGCACGCGGGCGTGGCGTGCCGGGTCGTACACCACCAGGCAGCCGGGCGGCTGGTAGGTGACCACCAGCACCTGGGAGGTGCTGCCCTGGAAAGAAGTCGCCCGGTAGACCTGCTCGATGGGCAGGCCCGCTTCAAATCCAACCAGGGTCAGGCCCAGGCGCGCATCGATGTTGTAAAACATGTAATCCATGCTGCGCTCGGTGTGATCGGGGGCGTACAGCCAATGAAAAGGCGCGGCCAGGGAATTATCGGTATAGTGGACAAAGGGTAGCTCTGAGGTCAGGATGGTCGTCCCGGGCTGGATGGCGGGGGCGCGCCAGCTCCACTGCCAGAAGAAACTGCGCTGCGTGTTCCATTCCCGGCGGTAGGTATTGGCGTGCTGGAACTGCAGCCCTACTGCCAGGCCGATCAGGACACTCAGCAGCAGCAAGCGCGCCATCGGAGGGCGAATCAACAGGCCGACCAGGCCGACCAGCAGCAGGCTGGCGCCGAACATCATCGCCAGCGTGAAGCGATCCCAGGGAAACTCCAGGCTGATGGGGTAACCAGCTGCCCAGAAAGGCCAGCCGCCTACCATTAAGCCTGCCGCGCCTAAGAGGGCCGCTTCTTTCGCCCAGTCAGAAATGGGGGAACTTTGAGTCCCTGCTTCAATCTGGCCAGAACGCCCATTCGCATAGGCGAACAGAAAGATGGCTGCCAGAACTGCGCTCACCAGCACCAGCCCGGCATACAGAGCTACACTCGAGCTTCCGAAATTCGCCAGCCGGCCAAACTCCACGGTCTGCCCCCAGGCCAGGGCGCTGGAAGAGTAGATATCGCGGCCGATGGATTGTGCTAATCCTAGCAGAGCTGTCACAGGATCCGCCAGCAAGCGCGGGATGAGTTTTACATCGCCGCGCGGCGTGTCGCTGAGGAACACCCGCCAGACGAAAAAAACAACCAGGATCAGCAAGTAGGGCGCCCACAGGCTCAGGCTGCGTTTCAGGCGCAGGCGTTTCTCGGGAGTCTGCTGGCGCAAAGCGAGCCACAGGATCAGGGGTCGTAGAAGCTCCAGACCAAAGAAGTATTCTACAGTGAACAACACCAGTCCGGCGGAGAGCAGCGAAAGCCCCAGCCACATCCAAAATCGTTCTGGCTGGCGCACCGCCCACACCATGCTGGTCAGCGAGAACAAAAAGACTGCCAGGACGATCAATACCTGGCTGTAGGTGACGGAGATAAACTGTTGGGAGAAGCCTGGATACAGGACGAACACCAATGCGGCCCACGCCGCAGGCTGCGGGTGGCGCGGCCAGATTGCGCGCAGCAGTGCCCAAAAGGCCAGCCCGCTTAACCAGCGTGTGAGAATTCCAAAAACCTGCCAGGCGGCCGGGGTCTCGCCAACCAGCGGCGCAGTGATACGAAACAGAACTCCCAGCAGGGGGCGATCGGCGGCAAAAACATCCTTGAAGATATCTGGACCCCAGAAATGCAGATACCAGACGGTGGGCCAGTCGTCCCAGTAGAAGCCCAACCACGGCAGCAGCAATCCATAGGCTGCCAGGCAGAAGAACAGCAGGATCGGTGGAAACGACCAGGCCGGGAGAGCAGGCAGGCGCAGGCGCATGGTTTAGTGCAAGTGTTCAACCACCCAGTTGGGCACGGCAGCCAGGGCCTGTTCGAGCTGGCTGGCGTCCTTGCCGCCTGCCTGTGCCATGGTAGGGCGCCCGCCGCCGCTGCCGCCCAGGGGTTGGGCGACGAATTTCACCAGCTCACCTGCATGCAGCCCGCGCGGCACCAGGTCGTCGCTCAAGGCTGCGATCAGACTTGGCCTGCCATCCTGGACGGTGGCCAGCACCACCACACTGTTTTGTGGGAAGCGTTTGCGAAATTGATCTACCATCTGGCGCATGGTATCGGCATCCGTATCTTCGAGCGTAGCGGTCAGCAAGGTCACGCCTTGTATGGTTTCGGTGCTCCCCAGCCGCTCCATAAATTCGACCGAGGCCAGTTTCTGGCGCAGGAGAGATATTTGCTTGTGATCGGCATACTGTTCTTCCAGCAGGTTCTGGACTTTCTCGATGATCTGCCCCGGGCTGGTTTCCAGCAGGTCAGATGCCATCCTGAGCGCCTTGAAGCGGCGTTGGACCAGCTCATACGCGGCCCGGCCGGTCACCGCTTCAATGCGGCGGATGCCGGCTGCAGTGCTGCCTTCGCTAACAATCAGGAACAGGCCAATATCGCCTGTCTCATCGACATGCGTCCCGCCGCACAGCTCGTTCGAGTAGATTTCTGGCTCGCCGATAGTGATATTGCGCACCACCTCGCCGTACTTTTCGCCAAACAGCGCCATGGCGCCTTCGGCAATGGCCTTCTGGAGCGGCTTGAAGCTGATCTTCAAGGGGTAATTATTCAATATGGCCTGATTGACGCCTGCTTCTACGGCTTCCAACTGCTCGGATGTCAGTCCACGGGGATGGGTGAAATCGAAGCGCAGCCGGTCTGGCGCTACCAGTGAGCCGGCCTGGCGGGCATGTTCGCCCAGCACAGCCTGCAGCTCACGGTGCAGCAGGTGGCTGGCCGTGTGGTTGCGCATGATATCCTTACGGCGGCTGGCATCCACCCGGGCGATGGCCACGTCGCCGGCGTGTGGTGCTCCACTCAGCACCTCGCCGACCTGCACAATGGTCCCCGCCGCGGGTTTGCGCACATCCTCCACGCGCACTTCCCAGCGCGGCTCCTTGACCGAGACGATACTCCCGGTATCGGCAACCTGCCCGCCGGAAGGGACATAGAAGCCAGTCTCTGGCAGCAGGATTTGTACCTTATCACCCGGTTGGGCCTGATCGACTGCACTGCCCTGTTTTACTATTGCCAGGACTTCGCCTTCAACCTCCAACCATTGGTAGGGGTTGTAGGCCACGCCATCCGCTGGCAGCTTGCCAGATTTCTGCAGGTCGATGAGCAGGTCGCGATAGAAAGGTGCATCCTCGCCGCCCATCTCGCCGAAGGTCTCCCCGGCGCCGGATGCCAGGCGGTGCGCGTCCATGGCCTGGCGGAAGCCGTCCTCGTCAACGGCCAGGTTTTGTTCACGCGCCACGTCGCGGGTCAGCTCCAGAGGCAGACCGTAAGTGGCATACAGCTCAAAGGCCTGTTCGCCGGGTAAGGTCACCTGGCCTTCAGCTTTAAGGCGCTCCAGCAGGGTTTCCAGTTTGGCCATGCCGCCTTCTACGGTGCGCTGGAAGCGTTCTTCTTCCTGGGTCAGGTTGTTCAGGATCGTTTTGCGGTTGCGCACCAGTTCGGGATAAAAATCGCCATACAGCTCGATGACTTTATCCGCTACACGCGCCAGGAAAGGCTGGTGCAGGCCGAGCTTGCCTCCGAAGCGTGCTGCCCGGCGCACGATCATACGGCAGACATAATTGCGTCCCGTGTTGCCGGGCACCACACCGTCTGCGATCAGGAAAGTGCAGGCTCGTGCGTGGTCAGCGATCACCCGGTAGGGGGTAACATCCGCATCACGCTGTTCGTCAGTATGCCCGGTCAGTTCCTGAACCACGTCCAGCAGGGGCGCCAGTATATCGGTTTTGTAATTCGAATCTACCCCTTGCAAGACGGATACGATGCGTTCGAAGCCCATTCCGGTATCTACATGCCGGGAAGGCAAGGGCTCCAGAGAATTGGGACCGGTGCGGTTATACTGGATGAATACCAGGTTCCACAGCTCCAGGAAGCGTGTGCAGTCGCCGTTGACCGCACACACATGCCCGGGGACATCCTGCATATTACAGAATTCCAGCCCACGATCCATATGGATCTCCGAACAGGGACCGCAGGGACCGGTTTCGGCCATTTCCCAGAAATTATCTTTACGCCCGTAGAACAAGACGTGCTCCGGCAGCATACCCGGCTGCGCGCGCCACCACTGCGCTGCTTCGTCATCACGCTCGATCTGGCCTTTTTCGTCCTCAAAGCAGGTCGCGTACAGGCTCTGGTGCGGCAGTTTCCAGACTTCCGTGAGCAGCTGCCAGGCCCAGGTGATGGCTTCTTTTTTGTAATAGTCGCCAAAGGACCAGTTACCCAGCATCTCGAAGAAGGTGTGGTGGGTGTCATCCCGTCCCACATCGTCCAGGTCGTTGTGCTTGCCAGCCACGCGCATGCACTTCTGCGAGTTGGCGGCGCGCGTGTAGTCGCGTTTGTCGGTGCCCAGGAAGATGTCCTTAAACTGCACCATGCCGGCATTGGTGAACAGCAGGGTCTGGTCGCCGCCCGGGACCAGGGACGAAGAAGGCACAAAGGTGTGGCGGTGTTCAGCAAAAAAGTCGATAAATGTCTGGCGTATTTTGGCGCCGGTAAATTCAGGTGGGATCATAAACTTCCATCCATAGGGTGCTTAGAGATAAGGCGAAAAATGCCTGCCGTGATTCGTTGAATTATACCAACAGGTTAACGGCTGAGCCTTTATTCAGGCCGATTGATTATCTGCCAGGCTGGGCTGACTGGTAGTGGGGTCTTTCTACGTTATAATCCACAACGCTATTATTTTGATCCTTCACAGGCAACCATTGATGAACCGATACCTTTACTTTGCTGTGTTTTCATCCGGAATGACCGTGCTGGCGTTGGAATTGGCGGCTTCGCGGCTGCTGGGCAGCGCCTTTGGCACCAGCAACCTGGTGTGGGCCAGTATCATCGGCCTGATCCTGATCTACCTGACATTTGGGTATTTTATCGGCGGTCGCTGGGCTGATCGCTGGCCTTACCCGGGCACCATGTACACGGTGATGGCCTGGGGTGCATTCAGCGCTGGCCTGATCCCGGCGATTGCCCGCCCGGTGCTGCGCCTGGCAGCAAATGCCTTTGATCAATTACAGGTTGCGGTGTTGTTTGGCTCGTTTACGGCGGTGCTGATCTTGTTTGTCGTGCCGATCACCTTGCTTGGCACGATGTCTCCGTTCGCTATCCGCCTGGCGATCACCGATCCACAAAAAGCAGGCCAGGTTTCAGGGCGTATTTATGCCATATCCACCCTGGGCTCTTTCATCGGTACATTTCTCCCCGAACTGGTATTAATCCCCATTATTGGCACCGCTTATACCTTTCTGGCGTTTAGCTTTTTCCTGCTGATGGTGGCGTTTGGCGGTTTGTGGCTTTCCAGCGGCTGGCGCAGCCTGCTGCACCTGGTCTGGATGCCGTTGGTGCTGATTGGGGTTGGTCTGTTCCTGCGGGGTATGCCGATCAAAGATACAGCAGGGCAAATTTACGAGATTGAATCCTCCTATAATTACATCCAGGTGCTCGAGCTGGATGGTTACCGCTACCTGCGTTTGAACGAAGGGCAGGGGATTCATTCTGCCTGGCATCCCACGGAACTGGCGTATGACGGTCCCTGGGAGCAGTTCCTGGCGGGTCCATTTTTTAGTCCTAACCTCAACGATCCAGAAGATGTGCGCAGTATGGCGATTATCGGCCTGGCAGCTGGCACCAGCGCGCGCCAGGCGACTGCGGTCTTTGGGCCGATCCCCATTGATGGCTATGAGATCGATCCTGAGATCATCACCGTGGGGCAGCGTTTTTTTGATATGAATATGCCCAACCTGAACGCGATTGCCCAGGATGGTCGCTGGGGATTAGAGCGCAGCACCAGCCGCTACACCATCATTGGCGTGGATGCCTACCGCCCACCGTATATTCCCTGGCACCTGACCACGCGCCAGTTCTTCCAGTCCGTGTATGAGCACCTGGAGCAGGATGGCGTGATGGTGGTGAATGTGGGGCGCGCCCCAAACGACCGGCGCCTGATCGAGGCCCTGGTAGGCACGATCCAGACCGTCTTCCCCAGCGTGCATGTGATGGACCTGCCCAACACATTCAATTCGATCCTGTACGCCACCCGCCAGCCCACGCGCGTGGAAGATTTATATCAAAACGTGCTGCATTTGTACACCCGCTCGGATGTGCATCCCCTGCTGATCCAGGCGCTAACCAGACTGGTCACCAACCTGCAGCCTACCCCTCAGAGTGAGATTGTTTATACAGATGACTGGGCGCCGATTGAGCTGATGACCAACAGCATGGTGTTAAAGTTTGTGCTATTTGGAAAGATGGAGCAGTTGCGATGAGTGATTCACCCGTGGTAAAGTTTGCTGGTTGGATTGTGACCCTGATTACGCCGGTCGTAATTGTGTTGACCGTTGTGCGCCTGTTGTTAAACCCGGCTTTGCTGGTATGGGAGTACAACACTCCCGGATTCCCCGCAGATACATATGGATTCACCAAAGAAGAGCGCTTGCACTGGGGGCGATTTGCGGTGGATTATCTGGTAAATGACGCCGGGATCGAGTATCTCGGTGATCTGCGTTTTGAAGATGGCAGCCCGGTGTATAACGAACGCGAGCTGAGCCATATGTTAGATGTCAAGATTGTGGTTCAGGCTGCTTTACGCGTCTGGCTGGTGGCCCTGGCAGGTATGCTGTTGTTGGTCTTGTGGGCCTGGCGTGGGCGCTGGTTGGGAGCATTCCAGGCTGCTCTACTGCGCGGCGGGTGGCTGACCATCCTGCTCCTGGGCAGTGTGATCGCCTTCGTGTTGGTCAGCTTTGGGGTGATCTTTGTGGCGTTCCATGAAGTGTTCTTCGCCCCGGGAACCTGGCTGTTTTTCCATACGGATACCCTGATCCGCCTGTTCCCTGAACGGTTTTGGCGGGATATGTTTATTTATGTGGGCGGTCTTTCGGTTTTGGGGGCGTTGGTTTTAATCCTGGCGCTGCGGCGGAGGCGTTCTGCTTAACGCTGGCGGGCGCTGTACAGCTCGCGTAAATTCTCCCAGATTATAAAACCGCCTGCGGTGAGCACAGCCAGGACGACCAGATACCAGAAAAATTCAAATATCAAGACCAGCAGCGCCACGACTGCCAGGCCAATCGTCAGGCTGTTGATCAACTGCGGCAGCTGGCGGCGGAACCCTGACTCAAGAAATATAAACAACGAGACCATGATCACCAGACCGGCAATGAAATGTTGGCGGTAGAAGATCATCAGCGCCACAAAGCCGATCATCAGGATGCCAATGCTGACTGCGCTCCATAACTCCACCAGGCGGTTTATGCGCATTTCGGGTTCGCGGATGGGGCGTGAGCGGGTGAGGTAGGCCGGGACTATGCGTGCATCTCCGGAGTGCAAGCGCTCCTCATAGCCCTCTAGCGCCTCCATCTGGCTGCGATCCTGGGCGAGTTGGGCGCGCAGGCTGGCTAATTCCGATGAGTGTTTTTGTACCTCCTGGCGCAGGCTCGTCCAGAGATGTTTCAAGTGGGGTTGCTGCGCAATGGCCAAAACTTCAATGCTCAAACCGGCAAGTTTCTGACTTTGGGTTTCAATTTGCGTTTCTAATTTGGCGATTTCGACCTGTAAGGCGGCTTTGCGCTGGGTCAGGCGCTGCAGCACCAGATTTGGCGGAGAGACTTTATCCAGCCCGGCCCAGCCCACCGGATCGTACCAGGCACGCCGTACGCTGCCATCCCGGTTGTACATCGGCCCGGCAGGAGCATTTTCTCCGGATAATGGGTCTTTGGTGTACAACCCCCACAGGCCGCGGTAGTGCTGTACCCATCCGGGGATAGGATTCAGCGCTGCAGGTTCTCCCCACTCGACGGTTTGTCCAGGGCCGATGGACTTCCCATCTCCGCGCGCGTAATCCACAAATGGCACGCGCAAAGCAAAAATTTCTTGCGTGTGCTGGGTTGGGTTGGACGGGTTTATTTGACTGCTGAAGCGGTTCCAGATGGCAGCAATGCGCCGGAAAAAGCGTGAAACCGGCGTGAAGATGGGCACCTCCAGCTCAGCCAGGTGTTCACCAGGGGAGAAGTAGCTGGCGTGCGAGCCGGCGCCGGCATAGATCACCGGATGTCCGGCGCTGCGTTCCAGCTCGGGATCATCCCAATGACGGCGAATATTATCGCCTGCTTCGTCGTGCAGCGCATAGGCCACCCACTCAGGCTTCAGGCTGCCATCCTCAGCCTTATACAGGTAGACATGGATCATTTCCCAATCGGCTTCATGGTCATTTACACCAAAAAAGCCCGAACGCCAGTTATTGAAGGCGTAGAAGAACCAGTACTGCAGGATGATCCAGCCATCCTGGTGGATCACACGACCATAGTAGCGTGGTATAGAGTTAGGTCCGGTTAGGCGCTCGTATTCTAAAGCGGCAGCAGCGCTGGTGTCTCCGCGCACCCTGCCGCGTAAGAACAGGGTAAGTGAGAAAAGCAGATCCAGGACACGTGAGATAAAGCCAACCCGTGCCAGACGTCCGCGCCCGGCTTCGAAATGTTGTGCGATCTTACGCTGCTTGAGTTGTTCCTGGGTATAGGCAATCATCTCTCGCAGCTCAAGTGGTTCAATAAATTTCAAGTACTGGATGTCGGTAGGGCTGCTGTTGGGCACCTGGGCGAGTTTTTCCAGGTTCAATTCGCCCTGGGTTGCAACCTGAGCAGCGGGTCGACCAGGCGGCTGGACCCACAGGCTGGAGTCGCGGACATATAAACCTACATCCATAGGGAAGAAGGATTCGCCGCGCGTATAGCGAATCACCGGCTCGTATCGGCGCAGAAGCTCTAAATCCGTTGCAGTCATCCCGGATTCAGCCCTCCAGCTCGGGTTCTTTGATCACGGCTTCCAGTGGGAAAAAGGCGGTCTTCACCCCGTGAAAGTTCAGCGAAAAAGCCATCATCGCGCAAACAAACAACAACAGATAAGTATAGAATGGTTCATAGCGGAAGTAAGTCGCCAGGGCAATCGCCAGACTGGCGCCCTGGATAAGGACCGCCAGAGTCCAGCCATAGCGTTTGCCACGCCAGAAGAACAGGCTGACCGGTAATAGGGTCACACCTAAAAATGGATAGATCAACGCCGGGGCGTGTCCAGGCAGCAACTGCAGTTCGCCGGTGGCCCAGCGTGCCTGAAGCGCCAACTCGGGGGTGGTGATTAGCTGTAGCCTGAAGGTTTGCAGGGTTTGCTGAAGAGGTAGCAACTGGCTGGGGGAGAAATCAGGAAGCTGCCAGAGTCTTAGCAGAATGAGCGCAGGAAACAGGACTATAAGAAAAATTGCTTCTGCTACCAGCAGGAATCCAACCAGGCTTACCAACCAGGAACGGACTGGCTGTGATTGTGTCGCATTGTCATTTTGGACCGCCTGGATTGTCATGCATCCCTCGCCTGGTACATTTGGGTACTTCATCGAGTCAGGCTTCATTTTAACCGAAGATCGCTACGCCAGATACTTCTACCCCATCTATTCTACGAAGGATATTTCATTCTGGTTGCAACACTGGATTGATCGGGGCTGCCCCGAATGATCCAGGTCAGCCCCGCGCTCACCATATTTAGGGTACTCTCGCCAGGGTTAAAATACGCCCAGGCCTCTCAATAACACCAATACGACCAAAACCGGTGTGATAAAGCGTGTAATAAACAAAAAGCCGGAGATAACAGTTTGGTTTTTCAACATGCCATGATTGCTCAATTCGGCTTCTACGTTCTTGCGCCCCCACACCCAGCCCACGAAGATGGCGATGAACAATCCGCCGACCGGCAGCATGATATTCGAGCTCAAGAAGTCAAACAGGTCAAACATCGTCTTTCTGAAGGGCCTGAAGTTCGCCAGCGTGCTGCTGGAAAGCGCTGCCGTTGATCCGATCACTGCCAGGAGTATGGAGGTAAGGATGGTGGCTTTGGCGCGCGAGAGGTTGAAACGTTCATTCAGAAAAGCCACCGGCACCTCGATCAGCGAAAGCATTGCCCCGGTTGCAGCAAAGGCAGTCAGAAGAAAGAACAACAACATAAAAACCTGCCCCAGCGGCATGGAGGCAAATACGGCGGGAATGGTGATGAAAAGCAGGGATGGTCCAGCCGTGGGTTCGAAGCCAAAGGCATATACTGCCGGGAAGATCGCCAGGCCGGCCAATAGTGATACCAGCAGATCGGAGAACATGATGATCGTTGTTTTTACCGGGACATTTTGATCATCCTGCCAGTATGAACCATAAGTAATCATCGTGCCCATGCCGACGGACAGCTTGAAGAAAGCCAGGCCCATGGCCACCAGGACGGCTTCAGCGGTGATCTTGCTGAAATCGGGTTTGAACAAAAACGCCAGACCCTGGGAAGTAGCTCCACTATCGAGTGTCAGACTGCGAATGGCTACAACCAGCACCAGCACAAACAGCGAGGGAATCATAAATTTTGTGGCGCGCTCGATGCCTTTTGAAACCCCCAATATAATAATGACGCTGATTACCACCAGCACAATCCACTGCCACAACAGTGACTGCGCCGGGCTGGTAACGAGGTCAGTAAAAAATTTTGCCGTCACGGCCGGGTCTGAGGATAAAACACCACCCCCCAGTGATTTGAGCACATATGCATAAACCCAGCCCGCCACTTCGGTATAAAAGGCCAGAATTACGAAGGCGGCTAATGCTCCTACCGCGCCGATCAGCCACCACGGTTGATTGTTTTTCTCAGACACGCGCTGCATGGTGGTGATGGCATTGGCGCGCGCTTTCCGCCCCATGGCTATTTCCGAGATCATCACCGGCAGGCCTACCAGCAGTGTACAGATCACATACACGATCAGAAAAGCTGCGCCACCATTCTCTCCGGTCACATAGGGAAATTTCCAGATGTTCCCCAACCCGACTGCTGAGCCCAGCGTGGCTACCACTGCACCAAGGGCTGTAGCAAATGCTCCTCGGCTTACGTTAGATCTTTTTTCATTGATGGCGTCCATGTTGTTGCTGATCCTTTTCGCTTTTGAAATATTTTGGACTTTCATAGCCGGATATTGTCCTGAGCTATGTAGTTTCTGTAATGCATTCAGGTCTTACCCGCTGGCCTGTTGAACCACTTTCCTCCGATATTTGTTTTAGTCGATAAAAAAATCCCCGGATGTTTTCCGGGGATTTGAGCGGCAAAGGGGTATTGTGTTGTTTCTGTACCTCAAACCTATCTCACCCGGAAGTTCTCCTGGGAAAGCCAATAATTTGCCAGAACTTAATTTGCAGGGCAAGAAGGTTTGTGATCATCTTAGCGCCAACCATAACACTTATTAAAGCATCCGTCAATAGAATTGCCTTGTTTTAGAAAAATTTCACAATCGAGCATCGCGTATCGCAACCACCGGAGGATTACTTGGATTTACCCTGGTTTGCCACTGCCTCAGCAGCTTTCCGCACAGCCTCCGGGTCAGCCAGGTAATAGCTTTTTAGCGGTTTGAGGTCTTCGTCCAGCTCGTATACCAGGGGGATACCGGTCGGGATATTCAGCTCTGTGATCGCCTCTTCGGAAATATTATCAAGGTATTTCACCAGGGCGCGCAGGCTGTTGCCATGCGCAGCGATCAACACGCGTTTGCCCATCTTCACGGTTGGAGCAATAGTATTATGCCAGTATGGCAGCATGCGTTCAACCGTGTTCTTGAGCGCTTCGGTCTGTGGCAGCTCGGCGTCGCTCAGTCGAGCATAGCGGGGATCGAAACCAGGGTAGCGCGGGTCGTCTTTCTCCAGCACCGGGGGTGGGGTGGCATAGCTGCGCCGCCAGATCTTGACCTGCGCTTCGCCAAATTTTTCGGCCATTTCAGCTTTGTTCAAGCCCTGCAAGGCCCCATAATGACGCTCATTGAGCTGCCAGGCGCGTACCACCGGAATCCACTCCAGTTCCATCTCTTCCATCACCAGCCAGAGTGTTTTGATCGCCCGTTTCAGCACCGAAGTAAAAGCAAGATCAAATGTGAAGCCTTCTTGTTTCAAGGCGCGACCGGCGTTAATCGCTTCCTGGACGCCTTGTGCTGTCAGACCAACATCGGTCCAACCGGTAAAGCGATTTTCCAGATTCCAGGTGCTCTGTCCATGGCGTAGTAAAACGAGTTTATACATATTTACTCCCTTCATGAAGGCGTCTCCCTGCCCAATCGTGCTCGGAGGGAGACGCCCACATGTGTTAGTTGGCAGGACTACTCTTAGCGAACGGCACGCTCGGTGTCCTTGTCAAAGATGTGGAAATTGTCCATGTTGAAGACGACCTGCACCGAGTCTCCCATGTGGTAACGCGCGCGCGGATCAACCCGGGCAACATAACTGGTGTTACCGGTCTTCAGATAAACAGTGATTTCATTGCCCATCAATTCGGTGACGTCTACTTTGGCATCCACGGGTTGCGTGGTGATGCCGGGAGGTGTGAATTCCGGGTTGTGGATATCTTCTGGGCGGATGCCAAAGATAATTGGTTTGCCGGCCAGAGGCATAAAGATGGCAGATTTGTCTTCTGGGATCTGCACGACGAAAGAGTCGCCGTCTACGAATAGCTTTTCACCATCCTTGCGCAGGTTGGCCGAGAAGAAGTTCATCGCTGGAGAGCCGATGAAGCCGGCGACAAACAGGTTATCCGGGCGATCGTACAGGTTCTGCGGGGTGTCAATCTGCTGCAGGATACCCTTGGTGATCACCGCAATACGGGTAGCCATGGTCATGGCTTCGATCTGGTCGTGGGTAACATAAATAAAGGTGGTCTGGAGCTGCTGGTGCAGCTTGCTGATATTGGCTCGGGTTTCCACGCGCAGCTTGGCATCCAGGTTGGAGAGCGGCTCATCAAAAAGGAAGACTTTTGGTTCGCGCACAATCGCCCGACCGACTGCAACGCGCTGGCGCTGACCGCCGGAAAGCTGGCGGGGTTTGCGTTCCAAAAGCGCCTCGATGCCCAGTATCTGGGCTGCATTCTCGACGCGTCGTTTGATCTCCTCTTTGGGGGTCTTACGCAGTTTCAGACCGAAGGCCATGTTATCGTACACGCTCATGTGCGGATAAAGCGCGTAGGATTGGAACACCATGGCGATATCACGGTCTTTGGGGGCTACATCGTTGACGACTCTATCGCCAATCAAGATACGCCCCTCGGAGATATCTTCCAGGCCAGCCAGACAGCGCAGGGCAGTGGTTTTGCCACACCCCGACGGTCCGACCAGCACAAGGAATTCCCGGTCCTCGATCTGGATGTTAAGATCGTTGACTGCGATGACATCCCCAAATCTTTTGTAAACATGATCATAGGTTACGCTTGCCATTGAAAAGTCTCCTTTCTGAACGAGTATAGTGACTTCATTATATTCGCACATGATCTAAAAAGCAATTTAATTCGCTCAATTGTCAAGGATTTGGTTCATACCAATCTGTGCTTTCTTCTTGTCGTTTCGCCCTGCTGAATATAGAATTGGGGCATGTCAATTGATGAAATTACCCCCATCCGTAAACAGTACCTGGATATCAAACGCCAGTATCCGCATGCGATTGTGTTCTTCCGCCTGGGCGATTTTTACGAGACCTTTGACCAGGACGCTGAGATCACCTCACGCGAATTGGATATTGTGCTCACCTCGCGCAATGTAGCCAAAGGTGCGCGTGTGCCTATGGCAGGCATCCCCTACCACGCGGTAGAGAATTACCTATCGCGTCTGATTGATAAGGGCTACCATGTGGCAATTTGCGAACAGGTCGGTGAGCAGCCAGTAAAGGGTCTGGTGCCGCGCCAGGTGACGCGTGTAATCACTCCTGGCACAATTGTCGAGCCAGCGCTGCTGCCGGGCGACGCAAATAATTATCTGGCATGTTATGTGCTGGAAGGCGAAACCGAGGCCGGGACGGTGCAACGGGCGGGGGTCGCGTATGTTGATATCACTACGGGTGAATTTGCCGCCACAGAGTTAACATCCAGCGATATTGTGTCGAGCCTGCGCGCTGAATTAGACCGCTTGAACCCGGCGGAAATCTTACACCCCACCAGCCAGCCGCTGGCCAACGGGCTGCCGGGGCATGCCACGCCCTGGACCGACTGGCGCTTTGAAGCCGGGCGCTGCCAGGAAACCTTGCTGGGACATTTTGGGGCGGCTTCCCTGGACGGCTTCGGCTTGCGCGGCCAGTCCCTGGCGATGCGCGCCAGTGGCGCGATCCTACAATACCTGGGCGAGACCCAGCCGGCAGCCCTTAAGCTGCTCAACGGCTTGAGCACCTATAGCCTGGCGGAGTTCATGACGCTGGATGCTTCTACTCGACGCAACCTGGAGCTGACTGAAACCCTGCGCGGGGGTGAAGTCAAAGGCTCGCTCCTAGGAGTCTTAGATCAAACGGTAAGCCCGATGGGCAAGCGTTTGATGAACCAATGGGTGAGCAAGCCGCTCCTGGACGTGGCGCAGATAGCCACTCGCCAGAGCGGAGTCCAGTTTTTATTTCAGAATGGCCTGCTGCGCGCTGAATTACGCGCCGCGCTAAAACCGCTCAACGATTTGGAGCGCCTGGCGAACCGGGTGGCAGGCGGCAATGCCTTGCCGCGCGACCTGGTAGCCATGCGTGCCACGCTGGAGCGCCTGCCCGATTTGCGTGCACTTATCCCACCAGATACCATTCCTTTGGCGAGTGTTCTTGCAGGTCTCGACCCGTGCGCGGCTGAGCTGGCCTTGTTGGAACAGGCATTGGCAGATGAACCCCCCGCTACCCTGGCGACAGTGGGAGTGATCCGCCCGGGTTATTCTGCCGAGCTGGATGGGGTGGTCGAGCGCTCCCGCCATGCCCGCGAATGGATTGCTAACCTGGAAGCCAGCGAGCGCCAGCGCACCGGTATCAAAACCCTGAAAGTCGGTTACAACAAGGTTTTCGGTTACTTTATTGAACTGACCCGCGCCAACAGCGGCATGGCTCCGGATGATTATATTCGCAAGCAGACCCTGGTGAATGCTGAGCGTTATATCACTCCAGAGATGAAAGAATACGAGGCGCTGGTACTCAATGCCGAGGAGCAGCTGCACGAAATTGAAGGGCGTTTATTCCGCGCCTTGCTGGCAGAGTTGGGACGCTCGACGCGCAGGTTGCTCGATTCGGCGCGCGCTCTGGCGCAGCTGGATGTTCTGGCGGCCCTGGCTGAAACGGCTGCACGTGGCGGCTATGTCTGTCCACAGGTGGTGGCGGAGGATGTTTTGGAGGTGCGCGAAGCGCGCCATCCGGTGGTTGAGCTTACCCTAAGCAGCGAACGCTTTGTGCCGAATGACATCATATTTGAAGCCGGGGAGCGCATCCGTATCCTGACCGGCCCCAATATGAGTGGTAAAAGCACTTTTCTGCGCCAGGCAGCCTTAATCGTGCTCATGGCGCAGATGGGTAGTTTTGTGCCCGCCGCCAGCGCCCGTATCGGGCTGGTGGATCGCATCTTCACCCGCATCGGCGCTCAGGACGAGATCCACGCCGGGCAATCCACCTTCATGGTGGAGATGGTCGAGACTGCCAATATCCTGCACCACGCCACCCCACGCTCACTGCTGATCCTGGATGAAATTGGGCGCGGCACCAGTACCTATGATGGCGTGTCCATCGCCTGGGCGGTGGTGGAGTACCTGCACAATCATCCGGGGTTGCGCGCCAAGACCCTGTTTGCCACTCACTATCATGAGCTGACCCAGCTGGCTGATCTGCTGCCGGGCGTCAGTAACTATAATGTGGCGGTCAGTGAAGCCGATGGGCGCGTGATCTTCTTGCACAAACTCATTCCCGGGGGGGCGGATCGTTCCTATGGCATTCATGTCGGGCAGTTAGCGGGCCTGCCGCGTCCTGTAGTTCAGCGTGCCAGTGAGATCTTGCGCCAGCTGGAGGCATCCTCCGGTAAGGCGGTCAAAATCAATCCGATGGCAGCCCGCCAGATCGCACTCTTCCCAGAGACGAACCCTCTACTGGACGAGTTGAAGAGCCTGGACATCAATGGGCTGTCCCCGATTGAAGCCCTGAACAAATTGTATGAGTGGCAGAAGCGTTTCCTGGATCATCCTGACTGACCAGCGCCTGGGTCAGTCAGCCGGTCGCGCTTTAATGATCTTTTGGGTCAGCATGCCACCCACCACCGCGCAAACATCGCTGGGCAGGTAGTGAGCAGCATGGCGGTCGAACAAAAATTGCGCATTGGCAGGAAATTCGTCATCCCCCAGCCAGTATGCCAGCAGTAATGGCAGGCGCGGTAAGGGCCAGAAGGTAATGGCAAAATCTCCCGGCAGGTTGGAAGCAGTAACTGGTTTTCCACCCGCAGCCAGAGCGGCCTGCAGCAATGCTTCTTGCTGGTTGCCAAAAACACGTGCCAGGGCCTTGCCGCTGTAACCTTCAAAAGCCTGATTGTAAAACTTTCCCTCCGGTAAAGTGTGAAAAGAAACCCATTCTCCCGCCAGGGGGATGCCATCGGCGGTGTAGAAGTAATATGCCAGCAGCGCCTGCATCACAATTGGCGCTTCCACAGCGCTGCCTGATGGGCAAGCCACCAGCCCCGGAAAGCTGATAGTGTAAGAGCGCCCCCAGACCGGCAGGCTAAATTCACCTTCTCCAGGGGCTGATTCTTGAAACTCAGCGCCTGTGTTGAAAGCCAATTGGCAAGGATCGGTATTTTGAAGCGCAGTGCGCAGCTCGCCCACGCGTCTGGCAAAACCAGTCAGCTCAGGTTCGGATATTGGCTCTGAATTCATGCGTGCGCCTCCGTTTTCACCAGGATGAATAGAACTCATCTCAAAAATGTGGGGCAGGGTGTTTTTCGGCGACTACGCCGCCGAAAAACACATTGTACTGCGAGCTTTCTGCTTTGAGGATTGTACTTGTTTTGCGCCTAACAAAACAGGAAGGAACCTGGATGGCGAGAATTACAAAAATCCCTGTATAATTTGATGAGGATAATATGAACATTGCAAATTGAGATCCTGCTCCTGGATTGTTTTTCTGTCCATTTGTAGAAGACTTGCCGCCTGGATCATTTTTTTTATCCATAAGGCAAGTGTTCTGATGTTGCGCTCATCATCCCTGCCAGCAGCCGGCGGTCTTCTCATCCTCGTAAATTGCCTCCCCTGATCGCCGGTACCCTCGCACCCTGAGCGCAACATCTTTTTAATTTTCCCCGTAACTGCGTAACTCCTGAATACTATACCTTTGGGGGATAGAACATGGAACCTTTGGCCGGCTTTAAACGTCATTAGGCGTGGTAGAATTCGCCTGCAGCGTTGTGTATTCACATCCTTTTTTGCAGCGATAGGAAAGGATTCCACAGATCATGGTTGAAGATGTCGCCCTCCCCGTAGAACCGGTACGGCGGTTCCAATTTGATTGGATACCAGCTGTTCTTTTTAAGCCCAGACAGGCATTTGCTCAAATAACACAGCAGATGGGCGCAGTCTGGCTGACGCCGATCCTGGTCCAGACCCTGACTGCGATCCTTCTGGTCCTGGCGACCGGTTATATCTCTCAGACCTATGGCATAGGGATGACGGGTGAAATGCCCCAAATCCCCGAGTATTACACCCCCGAGCAGCAAGCCCAAATTATGCAGGCAATGGCAGCCATGCAGGGGCCGGTGTTTGTGTATGTCTTTCCAGCCCTGGTAGCCATCGGTAAAGTGTGGTTCGGCTGGCTGCTGGTAGGTGGCATCATCCATCTGGTATCCACCATGCTGGGCGGGCGGGGGAACACGGCACGTGCCATGAATATTGTCGCCTGGGCGGGTCTGCCCTTTGCAGTGCGCGATGTCGTGCGCACCCTGGCAGCTCTCATTGGCCGTAAGGCGCTCGTTTCCCCGGGTCTGGCTGGTTTTGCGCCATCCGATGGCACGAATTGGGCATTGTTCCTGGCAGCGTTCCTGGCCCTGATTGACCTCTACGTGATCTGGCATATTGTCCTGATCGTGATTGGTCTGCGCTCTCACAATGGCCTTTCCCCGGTCAAGGCATTCCTGGCAGTGACGGCGACCATCCTGCTGGTCTTGTTGGTGCAGAGCTTGCTCACCTATCTGGCTTCCAGCCTGGGCGGCCTTACCGTTATCCGGCCCTTCTTCTAAACCGATGACTGTTGAACTGCAAGCCCCAGAGTCGGATTCGTTCATTGGCGTGCGCAATCTGCGTAAGACGTATGTCATGGGGCGCATCGCCGTGCATGCCCTGGCAGGCGTCGATCTGGATGTCGATGAGCAGTCTCTGCTGGTGATCATGGGCCCTTCGGGATCGGGTAAATCAACCTTATTGCACCTGATCGGCGGTCTGGACCGTCCTACCACGGGGAGTATCCAGGTCGGAGATCATGCGCTCGAGACTCTGGACGAGAATGCGCTGGCGGTTTTCCGCCGCAAATCGGTGGGCTTTATTTTTCAATCATTCAACCTGATCTCCAGCATGACCGCCCTGGAAAATGTGGAATTCCCCATGCGCTTTGCGCGCCTGCCGCGTAAGATAAGGCGTTCTCGGGCAGCCGAATTGCTCGATCGGGTTGGCCTGGCAGATCGTGCCCACCATAAGCCGACTGAGCTTTCCGGTGGTCAGCAGCAGCGTGTATCGATCGCGCGCGCCCTCGTCAATGATCCCCGCTTGATCCTGGCGGATGAGCCGACGGGGAACCTGGATACGGCTAGCGGCGCCAGCGTCATGGAATTGCTATCAGAGCTGCATCACAGTGGGCGCACGGTGATTGTGGTTACCCACGACTCGCGCATGACCCAATTCGCCACGAACACAGTAAGTTTGCTGGATGGCAAGATCGTTGAAGAGAGCGCAATCAATCGGGCATTTGAATTGTCCTGAATGGCGCTGCCTGGCATTCAGAAAAGAAGACTGGAACAAAAAGATGAAAAAACACCTGACACTACACTGGATCATAATCAGCCTGCTGCTACTTGGGAGCTTCCTGGCAGTTCCTCCGCAGACAGCCCTGGCTGCCCTGGGCATTACCAGTGTGCAGCCGAATGTGGTCTCGAACACAACATCCGTTGACCTGGTGGTCACCGGCACCGACTTTATCGACGGCGCGGTGGTGGTGCTGGAAAACTTCGGCGGGTTGCAGACAGGCTTTGTCAGTGCCACTGTGCTCACGGCCACCATGCCTGCCGGCCTCCCCACAGGCTCATATGGCATCACTGTGATCAATCCGGATTCCACCTCGGCATTTTTAGCAAATGCTGTACAGATCGTACAGGCCACCCAGACCCCTCAGGAACCAGGTTCTAATGTTCCTCCCACACCCTATTCTCGCCCGCTGGTCATTATCGAATCCTATAATATGAGCGTTGACAAAATCACGCCCGGGCAAAACTTCAACCTGGTGGTCAAGCTAAGAAATTCTGGGCAGCGGGACGCTACCAACGTTGTGGCTACCTTTGCGACCGGAACTTTGGTGCCGCGTGAAACGGGCGGAGTGGTGGCGGTCAAGGAGCTTGACCCGGGCGAGACCCGCAAAGTAGAGCAGCCTTTTACAGCTACCTATGAGCTGTGGGGTACTACTGTGGCGTCGCAAACCATGACCCTCACATATACCGATGACTCTGGCACGACCTATACGGAAAATTTCACTTTGAGTTTACCTGTGATTGGCTACAGTGGTGTGGCAGGTCCAACCGCGACTCCTACGCCTACACCCACCGTGCCGGCACGCCCACGCCCACAGTTGGTGATAGGCGCTTATCAAACTGATCTGGATATCCTGACACCCGGCTCGCGCTTCTCGCTTGATCTGACGATCAACAATGTTGGCAATGCGGATGCCAAACGCATCACCATGATCCTGGGTGGTGGATCGAGCGGCACCACCAATCCCGATGGTACGGCTGTGCCGGGAGGAGTCTCAGGCAGCAGTGGCGACTTCGGGAATTTCGCGCCGGTCGCTTCATCCAATGTTCAATTCTTAGGTGACCTGACGGCTGGAAGTATGCTGCCTGCCAATGCCCAGCTGATTGTGAACGCCACCGCCAACCCCGGTGCTTATCCGATGAAAATTTCTTACGTCTACACAGGTCCGGATAATATTTCTTACACCGATGATCAGGTGATCACTCTGCTGGTATTTTCGATACCGCAGGTTGAAGTTAGTTTCTATCGCGATGCCGGGCAGTTTTTTGTCGGTCAGCCCAATCAGATTCCGCTGCAAGTAGTCAACCTGGGGCGTAAACAAGCTGTGCTCGGCAGTATGCGCGTGAGCGCTCGCCCAGCTGAGGGCATGCCGGGGGCGCAGATGATGAACAACACCACCCTGATCGGGGCACTTGATCCGGGAGGCTATTACACCCTGGATGCCACGTTGATCCCTGAGACGGCTGGCCCGCTCGATCTGATCGTCAGCCTGGATTACACTGATGACTTCAATCAAGCGCAGGTCATCACCAGGACGATTTCAGTGGTTATCGAAGAGATGATGGTCGGGCCGGATGGCGGTATCCCTCCGGATGGCGGCTTTCCACCCGATGGTGGAGAATTCCCCGATGGTGGTTTCCCCGAACCTTCCCAGCCTGAAACGATCGGCCAAAAAATTCTGCGCTTTTTGCGCGGCCTGCTGGGCCTGGATAGCGCCCAACCATCTGGTGGTGAAGAATTCATGCCGCCCATGGAGATGCCTGAAGGTGGCTCGGAAGAACCTGTACCCGTGGCGCCTCCTATCAAGGGCTGAGGTTTTGACGAACCATCTTATACTATTCTATTCGTAGTTGTGGATGAGCTGTAATGAGTTTTTTTGATTTACTTACCCTGATCATCGACAATTTAGGGCGGCGCAAGGCGCGCGTGGCTCTCACCGCCGTTGGGGTTGTGATTGGCACGGCTGCGGTCGTCGTATTGGTTTCTTTAGCGATTGGCCTGCAGCGCAATGCCAACGAGCAGCTCGGCGGCATTGGCGATCTGACCCAGATCCAGGTCTATCCGGGATATCAGGATTCTGGCCAGGGAGGCATGATGGTGATGTCTGTTGGCCCGGGCCAGCAGGACCCCAATGTCACCCTGATCACCGACGAAACCCTGGCTCAAATTACTGCTATGCCAGGGGTGTCTGACGTAATTCCACGGGATTACCTGATGGCGGGCGGCTCCATCAAGCTGGACCGTCTGGAGACTTACCCAAATTTCATCGGCATTGGGATCAGTGACCTGAGCTCCCTTGGACTGCAGGCTGCTGAAGGTAGCCTGGAGTTATCTCGAGGAAATATCGTCGTCGGTGGGATGGTGAAAAACCAGTTTTATGATCCGCGCTGGCGACCCGGGCAGGAACCGCCCACACCGCCGGAGCTAATGGGCAAGACCTTGCGCCTGACATTGTCGAAATACAGCCAGGAAGGCACGGAAACTCGCAAGGTCATCCCCCTGACGGTGGTGGGCGTGATTGCAGAATCGCGCGGCGAGTCGGACTTCTCGATCTATCTGCCCATGGAAGACCTGGTGGCGATGAATGAATGGGCGCTCGGCAAGCGCATTAACCGCAACCGGGATGGATACAATATGCTGATCGTGAAGGTGGATGACCTCGATCAGGTTTTAGATATCACGGACCAGATTACCGGCCTGGGTTACCAGGCTTATACACCGCAGTCTTTTGTTCAGGGGATCAACAGCTTCTACCTGGTCTTGCAGGTAATTTTTGGCGGGGTGGGGGCGATTGCACTGCTGGTGGCGGCGATTGGTATTGCCAATACCATGGCGATGGCAATCCTGGAACGCACGCGGGAAATTGGTCTGATGAAGGCAATTGGCGCAACCAACCGGGATGTGTTGAGCGTCTTCCTGGGGGAAGCAGCCGGGATTGGATTTATCGGCGGTCTGGGAGGGGTGATCATTGGCTGGAGCGCGGGTCAGATCATCAACGTATTGGCGATGGCTTATCTGGCAGGGCAGGCTGTGCAAACTGGCGGTCCGCCGCCCTCGATTGCAGTTTATACGCCCACCTGGCTGCCCTTGTTTGCCCTGATATTTGCCACGATCATTGGACTGGTCAGCGGATTATATCCAGCATTACGGGCGGCAACGCTGATCCCGGTGGATGCGCTGAAGTACGAGTAGGCGGTTTTTACTGCCCATATTCTTATAAAAATAAACACGGCTCATCCGTTTTTGAGATGAGCCGTGCTGCATTCTACGAAAGGCCCGCAACCCGGTTGTAAAGAGCAGTTCTACTTGGTTTTGGCTTTGTTCTTCAAGGTGCGCGCCAGGATCTGTTCGATCTCGGTGTTTGTGGGAACTGGTTTGCGCTTATCCTTGCTGACCGGAGCTTCCACTGCGCGGCCTTTATTAGACCGTTCCATTGCTTCTCGTAAGGCCATTTCCATGGCGGTTGGCACGGCTTCTTCTTTGGGAAGTTCTTCCGCAACATTGGCGGTACGCGGCGCCTGCTGTGAAGGTTCCTTGACGATCTTCTCTGGTTTTTCTTCCAGTGCTTTCATGCTCAGCTTGATCTGCTTTTTCTGACGATTGACGTTCAATACCTGTACTTCAATCTCGTCACCCTCTTTGGCAATCTCACCAGGGTTTTTGATATAGCCGTGGGTCATTTCGCTGATATGCACCAGTCCGGGGCGTTCCGCACCAATGTCCACAAATACGCCAAACTTCTCCAGGCGGGTGACCTTACCCTTCAGGACCATGTCCTTGGTAATTTCACGCCACTCCAGGTCGAGCGGCTTGATCATGGTCAGTTCAATACGATTCTTTTTGGGGAAGACACGCTTGACCCACACTTCTACCTGTGCGCCGGTTGTCACGACATCTTCAACGCGGTTGACCGGCTCCATCGATAACTGCGAAATATGTACCACACCGGGGGTGCTCAGACCAATATCTACAACTGCACCAGCGATGGTCGTCTTTATCACAGTCCCCGAAAATTGCGTTTTGCGTTTTATATTCTCAAGCTCGGGGTTTTCAGTATTCTCCGGGGCTGCCAGGGCTTCTGTTTCCATAGCAATATACTCCAATCTGATAATTTTCAATCCACCCAAATCGGCGGAAATAGTTAAATAACTCAACCACGGAAGCTTGCATCCGCGAACGTTGATTATAACGCGCCCGGGATATAAAGTCAAATTCGATTTACCAGCCGATTCAGGCTAAGGACGGATGATTACAAACTGGCTTACCACCCAACCTGTGCGATCAAATAAGTCAAGGATCTCGATCCAATCGATGCGATTTATGGTTACATGGCCCAATAAAATTTCAACAGGCGCCCCTTCGGGCAGCGAGCCAATCACATTTCCACCTGGAGCTTCGCGTAGATATAACCCATTTCCAGACGTATTGGCGATATATCCAAAAATCGGGGTTGCCGTTGGCGTGGGTGTCACCGTCGGGGTGTGACTGGGAGTGGGTGTATGGGTGGTTGTAGAGGTAGCTGGTAGGAATGTGGCGGTGGGCGTGGGACTGGCAGTCGGAGTGGAGCTTGGCCCAGGGGTGGGTGTGGGTGTAAAGGTGGGTGGGATCAATGGGTCCAGGCGAATCACCGGTACGGCTTCCAGCTCCAGCGCTACAGGTTGCTGCAAGCGTTCGGCAATCGCCTCCTGAAGAGTTACAACGGTTTGATAGGCAGGTTGTCTGGATGTGCGTACCACTACTTCCAGGTTCAGGCCGTTTTCGGCGCTGGTGATATTCAGATCGATTAAGTCCCCAGGCATTAATCCGGCCAGTTCACTGTTCACTGCAGCACGTATGATATTTTCATATTCGCGCTTGGCTTGCTCAGCACGCGCCTGCTTGACAAAGCTCAGGGTAAATACAACCAGCGGGACCAGGACAATCAATACCAGCACCATCGAGACATACAGACTGCGTGGCAGACCATTATCATTTTCCTGAGGGATGGTCGGGCGAAAGCCCATTAGAGCAAATACCAGGATCCCGGCGAAAGAAATGGTTACCAGGTTTGTCAGGAAGAGCAAAAAGGCTCCCAGAGCAACTTCGGGGCTGCGCAAGGATAAGCCGATACCAACTGTGCAAAGCGGCGGCATCAGGGCGGTGGCGATGGCAACCCCTGGTAAGGCTGCCGATAGCTTAGGTTGGGCTAAGGCATAAGCGGCTGCTGCTCCACCCGCCAGTGCGATTCCAAGATCAAACGGAGTAGGATGGGTACGCGCCAATACTTCATTGGGTAATTCTTTGAGGATATCGAAGGGAAAGAGCTGGGCTATCCAGCTCAGCAGTGTAGATAAGACAACGGCCAGTAGTATTCCCCGAATCAGAGCGATCACAGCTTTCTGGAACATGCTGCGTTCGCCAGCAACCGAAGCCAGTGATAATCCTAAAATTGGTGACATGAGTGGGGCGACTAGCATGGCGCCAATAATCACCGCGGCTGAGTCTGTTAATAGACCGAAAGTGGCAATTGCGCAGGATAGCACGACCATCAAAAAATAGTCAAAACTGGGCGATGAGGCGATTGACAACTGCTCGAGAACTTCTCTTCTGCGTTCTCCAGGCAGATAACGGAAATTGGTATTGATATATTTTTCCAGAAAACCAGTCATACGGCTGCGCATACGCTTATCCCTCTGCTTTAGTTTGACACAGGCGTTGAATATTGGCTTGTTCCTGGGGCTCGATCACAATCACCAGAGTATCGCCTTCATAGATCATTGTATTTCCGTGGGGGACCAAAACTTTATGGCCGCGGCGTACCGAGCTGATGATACTGAATTTTGGCCAGGCTGTGTCGCGGTTGCGTTGCCCGGCGGATGGTGTTCCAGGCATATGGTCCATTTTACCAGTCCAGACTGCAGCAATTCAAGTTAAAAACAAGAAGCCGCCCGGTGTGGACGGCTCCCTGTCGCGCTGCGGCAACCTATCGGATTACGAGGAGGGTTGCCGCAGCGCTAAGTTTGGTACTATGGTCAGACATCTTGGCAACACCTCCTCCTGATTAAGATGGCAGAAGAAGGATGAGCTACCCTGTCAGGTAACTCGTGTGATGCTAGTATCGCATACAACCCTACAAATGTCAATGGAGATAGAACCTGTCGGATTTGATTGTCTCCCGGGGTTTATTCCGGCATTCCAGGCCAGGATTCCAGGGGATCCGTGGAGCGCACCACGTGCATGCCAGCCTCTGTAAAGCGTTGGAAAGCCGCATCCGCCTGGGGTGTGTAATCGATCACGCCAGGCACGACCACAGGTGAGGTGCAGTCCTCCAGCAAATAAACCTTTCCAGACAGAGCTGGATCACGCGCCTGGATCTCGCTCAACAGGTCTTCCATCGTCCAGGCGACACAGTGACTCTTGGCTTGCCCGGCCACCAGCACGACGTCAAATTGCTCTACCAGGCGTATGACCTGATCGTTCTTGCGTGCTAATTGCTTGCCTGCCCCATCCTCCAGAACTTCCGGACCGATAGCCGAATAGCTTTCCGTGAAAGGATTGGCGCCTTTAATGATGTATTCTGCCTGGGCAGAGCGGGCGATGGTATGGAAAAAGACAGCTTCTTCAATCGTAGGCACCAGAGCATGCCCAATCCCACCTAGCATGGAATGGTAAGGCCAGATGGTGAGGGCGTATTTCTGGCGCGCTTCCAGCTGCTGCACGTAGTGAGTTAATTGCGCCTGTCCATATTCTGGACTGATATCCAGGCTGTGCGCCACGACTGGATTGAAACGCCAGCGCCCACTGAGAATATCCTTGGCGCTGACCTGTGTGTGCGGAGCGGGATGTTTCCCATCTTCGTCAATCAGGTAGATGGCATGGAAAATCTGGATTGCCTGGTGCGTGTCGAATGTGGCTATAATCTCGGTCAGACGGCCCAGATTGGTATAAATAAAGGCTGCCAAACGGCGGTTATCATCTACCGCACCGGTGCCCGAGCGCCCGCCTACATATAACTCAAAATCTGGCAGGCAGAATGTATTCTGTACGTCAACCAGCAGCAATGCAACGCGGAAGCTATCGCTGGAGGCAGGTTGGATAGCATGTTGGGCAGCCCAGCTTTGGGCTGCCAGCGCTACTTTTTCATAAGGGACTTTCCATAGCTGGTCGGTTTTGCCAGGGTCGTAATGCTCGGGCAGGGGGAGGCCAGGAAAAAGTTGTTCAGTCATACGAACTCCTTATCAAATTTTGCTGGATTGCCACATAAATATACTATGAAATGGCCATTCGATCAGGGGCCGGGATTAACCTTGCAGGAAGCGCTGCTCGAGCAGCCCGGCGATGCCCTGGATATCATCCAGAGAGAAGATTGGCACGCCCAATTCCAGAGGTAAATCGGAGGCTATGGCAATGCGCTGCTGCGGTGTGCTGATGATTGCATGGCTGTTGGCCGCGCGCACTACTTCGATGGTGGGTTTATTAGCCTGTTTATAACCCTCCACCAGGATCAAATCCACATCGTGGATCCCGGCAGTGATTTCGTCCAGGCTGAGATCATGCTCCAAACGGCGATACGCGGCGATTTTGTCCGGGGCGGCCACAACCACATGCTGGCTGCCAGCCTGGGCAAAACGCCAGCTGTCTTTGCCGGGGACATCGATCTCGAAACCTGTGTGCGAATGGTGTTTGATCGTGGCCAGGCGGTAGCCACGCCCGGTCAGCTCCTTGACTAATTTTTCGAGCAGGGTTGTTTTCCCAGACCCGGAATTTCCAATTACGGTTACTACAGGAATGGACGTCAGTCTGTTCTTCGGGTTGGCAGTGAGTTTTGTGTAATAGCTCTCTCCGGCGCAGGCCCGGCAGTAAACCTGACCATTGCGCAGCACCTGGCGCTCGTTACTGATCTCCTCACCGCAGCCCGTACAATTCACTCGCTGGTCGGGTTGGCTGATGATCTTTTGCAGAGAAACGGTCAGTTGCACAGGTTCGACGATGAAAAGCTCTTCGTCGGGTAAGATTTGATAGCCTTCGAGCTGGCTGTGCCAGCGACTTGGAGAATCAGGTACTGATTTTTCGGCGCGGGCGCGGGCTTGAGGATCGGGTTTAATGCGGATACTCTGCCCTGTCTGGGTATCTACGAATGTGGCAGCCAGCTTACCAAAATCCAGCACGCGCAGCGTGCGCCGCTCCACAAAGCAGCCTGTAGCGATGGCGATGCCGCCCATCCCACAGCCATCGCATTCCACAAAAGTGAACAGGCGTTTATCCTGTTGCGGCAAGTCAAGATTTAAGATTTTCCCTGCCAGCATGCCCATGCGCACGCCCAGCACCTGGCGCGGGCAGAGGTTGTGATGGCGGGATGCCGAGCGGGCTAACAGGTCTGCCAGTGATTCCACGTCAGATTGCTCCTATCCGGGGATTAGCAAAAAAGCGATCATCCCGATCAGGCCCAGGGTGAGGATTGCCCAGTCCCATTTTCCAATTCGAATTGGCATACTGCGCGAGCGTTCGGGTGAGTAGGCGCGTGCTTCGGCAGCCAGGGCAATCTCCTCTGCCCGGCTCAGTGCGCTGGCGATCACCGTAACCGCCAATAGACGCAGCCCGCGCCCACGCTGCTTGCGCAAACCACCCCGCATCCACAGGCTGCGCCAGGCGTTCAAGGCGGATTGAAGCAGCGCGGGCAGCAGGTTGAGCGCCACGCCAACCGAAAAACCCAGCCCATGCAGCCCGGCTCGCTCCAGCAGTCCGGCAACAGAAGAAATATCCACAGAGCTGGTCAACCCCTGGAGGGCGACCAATACAACCAGAATCCGCAGGGCAATTTGCATCCCGCTGAGCAGACCTTGCGATGAATAAGGGATGCCTGCCAGGCTGCGATCCAGGTCTCCCAGCAAAAAGACCGGTGGCAGGGCGAGCAGGATGATCATCCCCAGCCAGCGCAAACGCATCAGGCTGCGGAAGGCGTGCGGGTAGACCAGCAGTACAACCAGCAAACATATCGCAGCCGCCCAGGGTAAACGCCGGGCAGGTGTAACCATCACAGCGACGACCGAAAAGATGAAAATCCCCAGATAGCCAACTGCGCCCAGGTTGCGTTCTTTGAAAGCGGCGGATAGGCCCCAGTTTATGCTGTGCTGTGAGATCATTGGAGTACTTGCAGTTCAACCAGCATGCGTGGGTTGAGTTTACCCTCCGCGCCTGGCAGGACCATACGAAAATCACCATCTTCCTCCGCCAGGTCGCCATCCGGACGGGCATAAGCCAGGATGACCTCATCCACCAGCACCTGGCCGGCGTCATAATTGACGGTATAGCCATCATTGGCCACAGCTTTTATTGCTTTGACCTGTGCAGGATCAAACCCGGCAGCCTGGATCAGAGCAGAGATGGTGACACCCTGATAGGTGACCTCATTGAAGACTGCCTGGCTGGCAGGTAAAGCTTCCAGATCGGCGCGGGTGTAGCTTTTGCTGATCTCGCCGCCGGTAACAACCAGGCTGGGGGTTGTGGTGTCAGCCGCATCTTGTGCGGCTTGATTGTTCGAAGAAGCGCAGGCGCTTAAAAGAACTATGGACAGGATAAACACGAGAATTATCAGACGTTTCATTTAATTTTTTTCTCCCGATGGATTCAAGATTTGAGTGTGCTGCTGACCGGTCGCCCAAGGCGGATTTGCAACAGGCGCGCGATATCCCAGCTCAGCCAGCCGACAATCCCACCCAGAATCAGGTAAAGGGCCAGTAAAGCCAGTCCAATCCAAATCGCAGCAGCCGGCTGCAAACCCAGCAAGCGGCTGCCCTGATCGAGCAGGTCCAGCCAGACAGTGAAGAGGGTGCGCCCAAAGAGCAGTGGGCCGGTGACAAAAGGCTGCACCAGCACCCAGGCTACCCCCAGCGCGCCTGCCAGGGCGAAAGCGCCACGGCGGGGTCTGCCAGCCAGCGAGAGCACGATCTCCGCCACAAGGGCTTCGGTCAGGATGCCAACCATCGGCCCGATGATCACCCCACCCAGGCTGAACAGCTTCAACAGCATGGCGATCACACCAATGAACAGGGTTGAGCCGCGCCGGGGTACGAAGACTCGTCCGGTCAGGGCGACGGTCAGCCCTACTGCGGCGAGCACCACCCCGCTTAGAGGGATATTTAATGTTTTGAGCACGGAGCCCAGGCTGACTTCGACCAGGCCCCACAGGGCTCCAAAGACAGCCAGGGTCGCCAGTTCACGCGTTGAAAGTTTCATCATTGACCTCTGTATGTATTGCGGGTGAAATTTGTATTTTTCCGATGCGATCAATGCGCCCATCCCGCAGCAGGATCACCCTTTGGGCATAGTGATGGACTAATTTGTAGTCATGTGAAATCAACAGAATGGTGGTGCCTTGCTGGTTGAGTACCTGGAGATAGTTCATCAAGCGTTGTAAATGTCCCCAGTCCTGTCCCAGGGTGGGTTCGTCCAGGATGAGCAGGCGCGGGTTCAGGCTGAGACAGGCTGCCAGGGCGGTACGCTGCTGCTGGCCGACGGAAAGCGCCAGGGGACGTCGTGCCCGCAGCTCCCATAAATCAGCCTCTTGCAGGATTTGAGCGTGCTGGTCAGGGTCAAAGCAGTTGTAATTGCCTGGGCCAAAAGCCACTTCTTCGTCCACCGAGTCGGTGAACAACTGTTCCTGTGGGTCCTGGAAGAGCAGCGCCACATCCAGACCTGGGCGCGGCCGTGCGCCATTCAGGAAGCGTACCATGCCAGCCTGAGGCTTGATCAGGCCCGCTGCAACCATCGCCAGCGTGGATTTACCTGCCCCATTATCCCCCACCAGCGCAACAAATTCGCCTGGGTAAAGATTGAGGAAGATATCATTAATGACTGCATGCCCGTTGAAACCGGCCGATATATTCTCAAGCGCAAGTAATGGCTGGCTGTCGGTGAATGCATGCCCATTGGTTTGGATTAATGTTTCCCAGGAAACGGAAGGCTCTTCGGTGGGGCGGCGTAAGCCGAGCCGCAAGCGGAGCTCGCGATCGGCAAACACTTCCTGGGGGGCGCCGTCGGCGAAGATGCGACCGTCTTCCATCAAGATCACTCTTTCCGCCAGCTGAGCGGCTTCTGCCAGGCGGTGCTCGATCAACACAATGGTGATGCCATGTTCGGCGCGCAAGGCGGCCAAAGTATCAATTACCCGGCGCGTATTGGGTACATCCAGCGATGCGGTTGGCTCATCCAGCACCAATACCTGGGTGCGCATGGCCAGGGCAGCGGCAATTGCCAGGCACTGCTTTTGACCTCCTGAAAGAGAGGCTGGCTTTTCATTGCGCAGCTCATAAAGACCGGTGGCGCTTAACGCCCAATCTGTGCGCTTTTGTATCTCCACTTCGTCCAGCCCCAGGTTGCGTGGTCCAAAGGAAACTTCATCTTCTGCGCGCAGGTGGAAGAGCTGCGAAGCAGGACGCTGAAAGACCATGCCCACGCGTTGGGCAATATCGGGGATGGTACTGGTGAGGGTGTCCAGACCGGCGACTTGAATCAGGCCTTCAACTTCAGCAGGGATGGCATGTGGGATCAACCCGCACAGCACGCGCCCCAGTGTGCTTTTCCCGCAGCCGGATGGCCCGGTCACCAGAACGCATTCACCGGGAGCGATATCCAGGCTGATATCCTGTAAGGCCTGGATATCCCCATAGTGCACGCTCAGATTCTGGATGTGGATCATGCTGTATGCGCCTCTATCTCCAGGATGGTGGCCCAGGGCCAGCGTTCCTCGGCGGTAGCCAGAAGATTTGGGCGTACCGACACACAGGCCAGATTATGCTGCTGCTGGTCGATTAATTTCAAGCCATTAATCAGGCCCTGGTTTTCCAGAAATTCAAGGGGTCCCAGTTCATCCAGGATCAAGATATCAGACTCTGGCAGGCTTTCAAGCAGATGGTTGCCCCAGGCCAGGGTGTCTTCATTGAACCGCCAGTTAAGGGTGCTTCTAATCGGGACGCCAGGAGAGCGATCAGGCACTTTGCGGGTTGCCAGGCGCCGGCGCTCGCCGCTCTGGATATCGAGTAAGTTGATCCCGGTCTTTATGCCGGATTCAAATACTGCCGGGGATATTATCCCGGTAGGGTTAAGGCCTCTGACACGCGCCTGCTCGACGAGGCCTGTACACCAGGTTGTCTTGCCGCTTCCACTGAAGCCGGTTAATAGAACAAGGGCAGCAGAGCGATCTGGTTTTGAAAAAAAACTCGCCAGAAGAGAATCTGGCGAGCGGAATAATCCATGCTCGGACACAGTTCTCCTTTCCAATTCCATCCCGGTTTGTTCCGGGATTTCGGGAGGTGAGGCGTGGTTTTCCGTCTCACCGTCCATTTCAGTTTTTGGCTGAAATGGCCCCCTGAGATTGTTATCCAGGGGGGCGGCCTTCTTAACCATTGTGCATAATTTGGTTATAAGGCTCGGAGAAGTATTAAATTTTTACTTTATTTCAGGTTCGTTTGATTGGGACGAACACGTCTCCTTCTAAAGTTCTTTTCTGCCTGATTAGCAATAGCATACCATAAATTTGCGAAATTTGTCACGATCAATCCAGGTTTTTGTAGTTTAAATGCTCTAAGCAACCATTATATTTTACACAGAGGTGTGGGCTGGTTCGGGTACAATTATGCTTTCACTGGTCGTAATAGTAGCTTTATATTTTCGAAACGGTTGTAATATTCAAGAAGCAGGTTAAAATCAGGCTTGTGTTTGGATTTGCCTGCCGTGGGGACAACTGGCGCTTACGGCAGCTCAGGCAGGCTGTTTATTAGAAAAATATATTATTCAAGGATGGTAGTGATGACCGATCAGACTCACGCGCTTCATCGTGTGCATAATTTCTCGGCCGGACCGGCAGCCTTACCGCTCTCGGTTTTACAGACCGCCCAGGCCGAGCTGCTGGACTATCACGGCTCCGGGATGTCCGTGATGGAAATGAGCCACCGCTCCGAACCGTTTGAAGCGATTATGGCACAGGCCGAGGCTGACCTGAGGCAGTTGTTAAATATCCCGGCCCAGTACAAGGTGCTCTTCCTGCAAGGGGGCGCCAGCCTGCAGTTTGCCATGCTCCCGATGAACCTGCGACCGGTGGGTGGTTCGGCGGATTATCTGGTCAATGGTACGTGGGGTAAAGCCGCGATCAAAGACGCCCAGCGACTGGGGAATGCGCGCGTTGCGGCGACGACTGAAGTGGACAATTTCAACAGGGTTTCATCTTCGCACGAGCTGGTTTTGGATCCGGAGGCGGCTTACTTGCATTTCACCTCCAATGAGACCATTCATGGAGTGCAATATTCTCAAGAGCCGCGGCCCCCGGCAGGTGTGCCGCTGGTATGCGATATGTCGTCGGATTTTCTAAGCCGGCCTGTGGAGATATCGAAATATGGTTTGATTTACGCCGGCGCGCAGAAAAATGCCGGCCCGGCAGGGGTTACTATGGTCATCGTACACGCAGATCTCCTGGAGCGAGTGCCCACGAATCTACCAGTTATGCTGGACTACCGCCTGCAAGCAGCCAGCGGATCGATGCATAACACACCCCCTGCTTTTGCAATCTACATGGTCGGCCTGGTACTGCAATGGCTGGTTGGGTTGGGTGGTTTAGCAGCAATTGCCAGCCAGAATCAGGCCAAAGCTGATCTGCTTTATAAGACCATTGACCAGAGCGGAGGCTTCTACCGCGGGCATGCGCTTGCCGATAGCCGCTCGTTGATGAACGTCACATTCCGCCTCCCGTCCGAGGAGCTGGAGAAGAACTTTGCCGCCTCTGCCGAAGCGAATGGCATGGTCGGTTTAAAAGGTCATCGTTCGGTAGGAGGCCTGCGCGCTTCGCTGTATAATGCCTGCCCGCTCGACGCGGTCCAGGCGCTGGCGCAGTACATGCTTGAGTTTCAACGCCAAAACGGGTAAGACTTGAGGATTGTCTGAGCCAGGGAGTCTATGGGTGGATTTATGTCTCAATATAATATTTTGGTAGCGGATGGATTGGATGAGGAAGGTTTGGCTTTACTGCGGAAGGCTGCTGAGGTCAGTCTCCAGCCGCAAATTTCCGCGGCAGATCTACTGGATGAAATCGGTAACTATGATGCCCTGGTGGTGCGCTCGCGCACCAGGGTTACTGCTGCGGTCGTCGCGGCTGGTAAACGTTTGATGGTTATTGGGCGCGCCGGGGTAGGTGTCGATAATATCGATTTGATCGCTGCGACAGAGGCGGGTATCACGGTGGTGAACAGCCCACTGGCAGCTACCATGGCAGTTGCGGAAATGACAATGGCGCTGCTGTTGGGCCTGGCCCGCCAGATCCCTGCAGTCGATGCTTCGATGAAGGTAGGCAAATGGGATAAACAGGCATTCACAGGCGCTGAGCTGGACGGGAAAGTGTTGGGCATCTTGGGATACGGGCGCATTGGGAGCCATCTGGCTCAGTATGCGACTGCCTTTGGCATGCAGGTCCTGGTTTACAGTCCGAGCTTAACTCCAGAAGCGATCCGGGAGAGTGGCGTGCAGCCAGCAGAATTCGATGAGCTTCTGAGCAGAGCTGACTACCTGTCGCTGCATGTGCCATACACCGAGACCACGCGCAACCTGCTGGGTGCGGCGGAATTTGCTAAAATGAAACCCGGTGTGCGCCTGGTGAATACGGCGCGTGGAGGGATTGTTGACGAAGAAGCGCTGCGCGCTGCACTGGATAGTGGGCAGGTAGCCGGGGCAGCTCTGGATGTGTTTGCGAATGAGCCTGTCCCACCGGGAAGTATCGCCATGCATCCCAGAGTGATTGCGACGCCGCATATTGCTGCTCAGACGGCAGAGGCTCAGGCACGAGCAGGCATTGATATTGCTGAAGAGGTGCTGGCTGCGTTGCTGGGCCAGACCCTACGATGGAAAATTTGCTGAACGAAGCTGCTACACCCTGCGATCAAAAATGGGCTGCCCTTCTTTTTGGACAGCCCATTTTATATGCTTGAGATCAGATTTATTCTGCGGGGACGATAATCCACATCAAGAAGTAAACCAGCAAGCCCGGCACACCGCCCGGGATCAACGCCAGTAAAAAAGCCAGCCGGAACCAGAATGCGCTGATGCCGAAAAATTCTGCCAGACCACCACATACACCGGCGAAGATGCGGTTATGGCGCGAGCGGCGCAATTTCGGTTTCTGTTGTGTCATTTAAGTATCCTCCTGAGTATTCCTGCAGTTACAGGCTAATATTAAAAACTGTTTCATTGTTATATACGCAGGAACCAGTGGTCGGTTTCAGGTAGAGGCCTGGAATCGCTCGTGATCTGTTTACCAGTGATTCCAGTGCACCACATCATCCAGCTTAAGCCGGCCGCCTTTTTGGGGCGGGCGGGATAGCGTCGCTGTCTCGGCAGGATAACCAAATGAGAGGGCTATACGTAGATGCAGCTCTGCTGGAAAGCCCAGAATCTGGCGCGCCCTGTCGGGTTCGTAGATGCTGGCAGGGCAGGAACCCACGCCTAACTCCCAGGCAGCCAGTTGCATAAAGGCCGCAGCTTGACCGGCATCAAACATGGTCTGAAATTTGGCAACCGGATCGGGAGTGAGAATGGCCACACCCATTGCTGCACCGGCCAGATGCCCTGCCCACTCGCCACATTGGGATAGCTGCTTCAGGGTCGCCTTATCGGTGATGGCGATGAAGTGCCAGGGCTGGCTGTTTTTCGAGGACTGTGAACGTCGCCCGGCATTGAGGATGGTGTGCATGGTTTCCTCGGGCAAAGGCTCAGGTGAGAATTCGCGCACCGCGCGCTTGAGACGGATGGCTTCAGATACTTTCATGTTTCCTCACTCTCCAACAATTGCTTTAAACCCTCTGCCAGTGGGCTGAGGTCATATGTAATGGTATGCCAGATGATCGGTAAGCTCACGCCAAAATATTCATGGATCATGATGTTGCGCATCCCGCGCATTTCCAACCAGGCTAGCTCGGGGTATTTTTCCTGAATAGTCTCGGGAATGGACCCGGCAGCCTCGCCGATGATCTCAAAATTGCGTATCACCGCATCAACAATCATCTGATCGGAGCGGAATTGATCAAGGGTCAGCCCTGCAGTGTAGCGTTGTATCTTTTCGATACACGCCAGGATATCATTCACTCGCAACGTCCAGTCGCGTCCGGTTGTCTTAGCGCACATAAATCGCCTCGCTTAAAATGCGGTCGCGCAACGCGGGATGTATGGCATCCGGTGTCACTAAATCAACTTTTCTGTTCAACATTTCTTCCAGAAGCAGTTTCAAACGCACAAATTCAAACAACCCTACTGAGCGGTCAAATTCAACCAGGATATCCACGTCACTGGTAGATGTGGCTTCATTGCGGGCTGTTGAACCAAACAAGGCTAAAGATTTCACACCCAGCTGTACCAGCTCTGGCGAGTTATTCTTAAGAATCTTAATTACTTCTATGAGTTTCATAACCCTGTTTCAATTGCCCGATCAGGTTCGGTAAGTCTATCTTTGCTTTCTCAAAAAGCCTTTTCCTTTATTCTATTATACTTACGATAAGTGATTAATTTATCGCTTATCTAATCTGCTCGCCGCAATATTACACAGGCTCAGGAGCCTGTTTTCTCTTCATATCTGCTATGGCATAAGGCAAATACAAAAGCAGGCACATCACGATGCCGATGACTTCCAGGACCAGGATATACCAGGGCCAGGGTCCCAGGACATCGATCAAGCTGGCTGTTTCTGGTTTGTGAGCGATGAATAAATAATTGCTGCCAAGTAATTGATTCAGGAAGAACACCACGATCATATAGATATTCGCCCAGATAAAGACACGCTTCAAGGAACTTAGATAAGGGCGGTACCCTTCTACGAAGGTCATATAAATTGCTGCGGTGACAATTGAGCCGTGGGAGATGATCACCTGGAAAAACCGGAAGTGGGGGTAACCGTAGATACCAGCATCCGGTGTCAGCAGTGCTTGGAGTGCTCCTGCGATGCCCAAAAAGTAAGCAAATTCGTAGACCTTATAGCTGCGCGTCAACAGCATATAGGCGCTGGCAAATACCAGCACGCTGCACAGATGCAAGGGCAGCATGGTCTGAATGGTCCATTGCCCCGTAATATAGTTCCAGGCATGCCAGGCAGCTTCATCTACCAACAGGATCACAGCCAGCGTTACCCGGAAGTACCTCTGCATTTGCGGGGTAAAGCGCTTGCGGTTGGCAACGATCAAAAGATTGATCCCCAGAACCACGCCCAGCGCCACCAGATGGGCGATCCCAAATAACTCGAATGGTGCGCCTTGATAATCTAATACAAAGAATTGCGCCATGGACTGTGGTCCTTTCTTGATGCATACTGGTATGCCGATGAGTATCCCGCGAATGCATCTCAGGGGCAAGGATGATTGTCGTTTACGTCCATCACGAGCAGGGTCATATCATCGAATTGGCTACTGGTTTCCTGGTAGGCTTGCAACTGGTCAAAAATTGTTTGACACAGCTCTTGGGGAGATTGAGTTGAAAATGTAGAGAATAATCCGGACAGGCGCTCCCGCCCAAAAAACGTCCCCTGCAGATTACAGACATCCAGCAAACCATCCGTGAGCAGAATCAGGCGGTCAGCTGCCTGCAGGTTCAGGGATTGCTCTTCGAGCAGCAGGTCTTCAAGATCCAGAATTCCGAGCACCGTGCCCTGCCCCGGCAATAGTTGGGCTGAACCAGAGCGTAATAAGATCGGGCGTTCGTGCCCGGCGCGCGTGTAAACCATGCGGCGGGTTGGACAATCGATCACTGCATAGAAAACAGAGACGAACAAGTCCACCTGCCCAAGCTCCATCAGCAAGCGGTTGACATTTTGCAGCACGATCCTGGGCGAGAGCGAACGGTGAGCTTCCGCCAGCAGCAGGCTGCGCGTAAGCGCCATATATAAAGCAGCCGGCATACCTTTGTCGGAGACATCGGCGATCAGCAAGCCAAAATGCTGGTCATCCAGGCGGATCACGTCGTAGAAATCACCCCCAACCTGGCGGGCGGGTAAGTTGGCGGCTGCAAAAGAAAAACCAGGATATTCTGGAAACTGGCGCGGCAAAACGCTTTGTTGTACCTGACGAGCCAGCTCTAATTCGTGCTCCAGGCGTTCTTTCTGGACCAGCTCAGCCTGAGCAGCTTCCAGGTCGCGCAAGCGGTTGCGCAGCTCATCAATCAGACCGGCGCGCTGGATAGCAATCGCTGCCTGATTGGCAAATGTCTGTAGCAGGGCAGCCTCGCCAGGTGAAAACGCACGTTTGTGAGTGCTGTGCAGGATCATCATACCCAGGCGCTGCCCCTGGCAAATCAGGGGCACTCGCAGTCCGGCTTCCAGATTCGTACTCTCGATAGTAACCCCGGGCGGCAGCTCACCGATGGGCAGGTTGATCCCTGGTGTGGGTTCGCTTTCAACTTCTCCACCGGGCAGGAGTTCGGCAGGCAAACGCAGGTGGAGCAGGCGTGGATCCCAGCCGGCTACAGCCAATACTTCTGCTTCGGGATGGGGACCGCCTGCATGCAGGTAGTACAGGATCGCCCGGTCAGCGCCACACACATCCCGGGCCTTACGGCAGACGCGTTGAGCCAGATCACCAAGGTTATTGGAAGCCGCCAGCATCTTCAAGGTATCTTGCAGGGTGATGAGAGCATTGGTCCGCTTTAATAACACCTGGTTAGCAGCATCCAGCTCAGCGCTTTTACGTTTCAAATGTGCGTCGGAATCATGCAAGGCATAACGGCTGTGTTGGAGTAAATTGTACATGCGCCGTAGATGATCGCTGTGTAAATGCACCAGATCATCCAGTGGGATAAGTCCAGAAGCCGCCAGATGATAAAGATAAGTCTCAAGCGCTAAGACACTCGCACCCGCGGGGAGATTATTCTCTCCGGCGCAGTACACATCAAATGCCATGATATGGCCACTGCGACCCGATGGTCCGCAGTTTGAGCAGCCACCTGGTTGGTAAAAGACTGCATGATCTAAAGTCTGCTCATCAACCAGCCAGGGATAACGATGATGCAGCAGGGCAAGCTGGTCTGGAGAGATTTGAGCAGGCTGCTTGCAGTGTGCGCAAAGCCCTGGCAGACGTTGGATGGAGACAATCCAACTAACAATTTTGGATAGGTCAAATAGGTCGGCTGCCTGATCAAGCTCGCGCAGGACAGCGCTACCCCAAACCAGTGAATCAAGTTGAGTGAAAATCTTGAAACCCTGGGCTGCCAGCTTGATTGTTGCGGCGTTGTTCTCCACATCCATCCGATCAACGATCAGCACATCCGTCTGATTATTGGCCGCATTCTCCAGCCTGTGCACATAGTTGTCATGCGATGGGGCCACAGAAACCTGCACCCGGGATTTCAAAGCACGCGGCAGATGGGTCGCGGCTTTATCATGGGTAATCAGGGAAGCCTGCAGATGGTTATGTTTTGTCAGGTAGGCCTGGTAAAGTAATTCGAAGATCGTATTACGACCACTGGAAACAAAAAATCCACTGCTCAAGGTAGGTGCGGCAGGATGAGCTTCACTGCCCACAACCAGAACCAGACCTGGCGAGCTATCATCCGTCAGGCGGGTAATAAGCTGATCCAATTGGGGAAGATGGGTAAAATCTTTGAGTTTAAACATTGGCGGGGGTCGTACAGGTTGTACGTTAAGAAAGGCTCATTACTGCCCCGCTTGTATCCATTGCCTGGGTAGTAAACAATCAAACAGTTTTTTCAGCGGGTAGGGGTTCAGCAGAGTAATTTTCTACCGGACCCCTACCTGAAGAAATTAATGCGTCATATCAAGCGCTGCTTGACGAGAGTTTGTGTTTACATCTCTTCGCGGAAAACCAACCCGTGCGCCTTGCGGGCTGCCAGCCACGCCCGGCGGATGATTTCATATACCTCGGCTGGTTTGGGAATATTGCGCAGAGTGATTTCCGGATTGGAAGGATCGGCCCCTTTAATATGGATGTCGCCGATCCCTAATATCCTTTCCGTGATTCCTTGAGAATAATCCAGATCCTGAATACGGATTAACTCAAAGTTTTCATAGTCCCGCCCGACCAATCCCTGAGTGATGCGGATACGCTCGGTGGTGATGATGTAGGATTCGATCAGAGACAGGAAAGGACGTCCTTCCCAAAGCATCTTCTCGTTGCTTTCTCCCAGGGCCTCCAGGTTCGCTTTGGGTTTGGGCATCTCGCTCATCACATCATTCATGGTGAACATCGTCGAATTAGCAATTTCATTGACCAATTTTTCTACCTGTTCGCGTGGAATGGCGGAAAAATCTACTCCGCTCTGAGCAATGGCCTGCCAGATCGAGGCAATTACTTTAGCTCGGGTTGGTTCAATAGACATGGTTATGCTCCTGGTATAGGTGAGAAAGAGAAGAATTGTTATTCATACCGCCGCCGTATTGCGGCTTCGTGGAATTGATTTTACCAGAATGTGATCGCCAGAGCACGGTTGATCTGTCAGGTTGGTAAGACAGGTCACACACCTTGTTCAACTGGCTGTACATTGGGGCTGGCAGGGGTGGCTTGGACAGTTTGTGAGACATTGTAGGTGGAACCATCGGGTAATATCGCGCCTGCCAAAGAGCGGGCTTGCGCCAGTTGCTCATCGCTTACTTTGGCCCCAATGAGCTTTGCTCCGCTCAGGTCTGCCCTGGTCAGGTCGGCGTTTTGAAAATTTGCCTGGCTGAGATCGGCATGGCTTAGATCAGCGTTGGCCAGGTAGGCGTTGGCGAGGTTGGCTTTGAACAGATCTGCATAACTGAGGTTGACTCGCCCCAGCCTGGCGCCTGACAGATTGGCATTGCTGAGATCAGCGCGAATCAATTCAGCTTTGCTCAGGTCACACTGGCTCAGGTTGGTGTAGTCAAGATCAGATCCTGCCAGGTTGGCACGGAAAAGCTTCACAAAAGACATATTAACCCCGCGCAGGTCCACTTCGCGTAAATTGGCGCGGCTCAAGTCGGCGTGTTCAATCTGCCAGAAGCGCGGCCATTGGCGCCGTCTGGCGGTGCGCAAATAATCCAGGACTTCGGAAGTTTGAATTTGATCTCCAACCAGTCGAATGCGCACTTCGCGCAGGCGCTCGCGTCGGGCACGTTTATGATCCAGGTAAGTATTGGCAATAATGCCGGTAATTGCCCCTAAGAAGCCGAAAGTGCCACCAATAATGACCCCAAGCAGCGCGTCTGACATACCCAGCCTCCAGTTTTCCCCATCACGAATAACCCTTGTTACTTGGGTAAATTTTATCTTAATACGCAAGAATTGTAAATCCTCGTCATGATCGGGATATTATTCTGCAATTAACACCACTTGAAAAAAAAATCTGCCCCATCGCATCCTGATAGGTGTGATGGGGCAGATATGGTGCTGACCGATCTGGCGCGTCTAACGCACTGGTGATTATTTGTCCTGGACCAATATCAGGATATATGTGCGTTGGTCAACCACGCTCAAAGAAACGATTGCCTTGCGGTCAATCTTGGCGTAATTCAATACCGCGGTGTTTGGGATCTGGTAAGTGCCCTCGCTGGAGAGCTCCCAGCCGTTAGCGGGCATTTCAGCCAGGTAAAACGCCAGCACCTCATCATAGGGCATTGGCGTGCTGTAGGCAATCATCCCCAGTATGGCAGCCAGGTTGGCGCGTTCTCCTTCCACCAGAGGAATATCTGTGGGGACCAGTGGAGTATCTGCTGCAATCTGGGTTGCCAGGGCCTGGGCAGTTTCGACCAGCTCCGGTCCTTGCTCGGTGGCGAAGGCTTGAACGGTATCTTGCAAGGCAGGGCCTTTTTGAGTGGCGAACGCCTGAGCGGTTTCGATCAGGCCCGGACCTTCCTGGGTGGCAAATGCCTGTGCAGTATCCAGGTATTGAGGGCCTTGCTCTGTGATGACGGTAACCGCAGTTCTGATGAGCCTCGATCCTTCATCCGTCATCACTGCTTCAAACGTGGAGAGCAGTTCTTTGCCATCCCCCATTCTGGTCGCCAGGGCCTGAGCAGTTTCCTGCGCCTCGTCAATCTGGCCGCTAACCTGGGAGAAGAGGTTGCAGGCCAGTGCGGAGGCCGCCAGCAGGATAATCATCCATAAGACTCGGAAAGGTTTGCGATTCATTTCAATCTCCTGGTAAAAGCCTGCGCATCAGCGGCTTAGTACAGCCTCAGCCAGTGCAGTCAGCCCTACCAGATCATCGAGGTCCAACCATTGCAGCATGACCATCTGAACACCTGCTTGTTCCAGTGCCTCAAGTTGCTGGTTGACCGCACCGGCTGTGCCTACAATCACACCATGGCTGCGTAAATCATCCGCAGATCTCTTGCTCTGAGTACGTCGAGCAACTTTCTGGCTCACTTCTTCTTCGGTACGCCCAAATACAATGCCGGTCATCATTGATCGGCGCACGCTGTCTACTGGACGTCCGGCTTGTGCGAGAAGTTCCTGCAGTTTTTGTGTGCGTGCTTTAAATTGCTCGGGCGTCAGATAGACTGCATTCCATTCATCGGCATAACGTGCTGCCAGGGGCAAGGTCAGCCGCTCGCCATTGCCTCCGATTAAGATGGGGGGCCCACCCGGGCGTTGTGGTCGGGGCAGCAGGGTGGCTTCCGAGAGAGAATAGTATTCGCCCTGGAAATCAACCGGGCTCTCGCTGTGCAGCAAGGCATGGATTACCTGCAGCCCTTCCTCGAAGCGTGCAAACCGACGGGAGATATCCAAAAGATCCCAGCCATAATGCAGATGCTCGCGTTCTTGCCATCCCGCGCCGAGGCCCAGCGTAAGCCTGCCTCCAGAGAGATCATCTACCGCGCTGGCCATGCGCGCCGTGTGGGTAGGGTGGCGAAAGGAGAGCGGTGAAACCAGCGGCCCAAAGCGTATGTGCCGGGTGTGGCTGGCCAGCCAGGTGAGCGAAACCCACAGCTCCAGAGAATCGAGGTCAGGCGGCTGGCTGTTGGTGTAGTGGTCGGAGCGGTACAGACCGGCGAACCCCAAATCTTCCACTGTTTGCGCCAGGCGCTGCCAGCGTGGCCAGTTCAGGCCGTTCTGGCCTTCCACCATGATCGCTATCTCAATCATTGGTCGTACCTGCGGATAAATTCTTCAGCTTTTTCCACCAGGTCACGGCTGCCTATATACAGTGGGGTGCGCTGGTGTAATAACTCGGGCTGGAGATCCAGGATATTCTGATTGCCATTGGATGCATAGCCTCCTGCGTGTTCGGCAATGAATGCCAGCGGGGAGGCCTCGTAGGTCAGTCTCAGCTTGCCAGATGGTTTATTGGGGTCTTTGCGGTCGGCGGGATAGTAAAAGACGCCCCCAGAGAGCAGGTTGCGGTGGAAATCTGCCACCAGTGATCCGATATAACGCAGGGAGAGGTGTTTGGGGCCGCCGTGGCTGCCCTGCAAGTAAGATGTGTACTCCTGCACACCCCGGCTCCAATAGCGTTCGTAGCCCAGGTTGGCGCTGAAATAGGTCGGCCGTTCTGGGATGCGGATATCCGGATGGGAGAGGAGAAACTCTCCCACAGAGGGATCAAGCGTGAAACCCTGTGCGCCTCTTGCGGTAGCGTAAACCAGCATGGTGCTGCTGCCATAAAGTATGTATCCGGCTGCGACCATGTTGCGTCCGGGCTGGAGACAATCCTCGAGCGTTCCAGGTTCGGGGCTATCAGGCGTCAGGCGGCGGTAAATGGCGAAGATGGTGCCGATGGGGATATTGAAATCAACGTTGGATGAGCCATCCAGGGGATCAAAAAGCAGGACATATTTGCCGATTGGATATTCTCTTGCGATGGGCAGAACATCAGGATTTTCTTCAGAGGCCATAACAGCCAGGCGACCGGTATGATCATTCAGACGCTGCATGGTCAGGTCTGCCAGGCGGTCCAACTTCATCACCTGTTCCCCCTGAACGTTCATATCTCCGGTGCGCCCCAGTATTTCCGCCAAGCCGGCCCGGATGGTATTGCTGGCAATTACTTTACCTGCCAGGGCAATATCATAAAGCAGATTGGTCAATACGCCGGTGGCTTCGGGGTAACTGAGCTGCTGGTCCAGGATATGCCGTTCAATGGTAGTGATCTTGGCGTCCTCTTCGATACTGTTGTACATGCTTTAGCTTCTCCTTTTGAAAGATCCCACTTTTGATTGAGTCGCTATCTTGATTATACAGGAAGCCGCTTTCGATGGATGGTTTCACCTTTTCGAAAGCAGTTCTGCCAGGACAATATGTTCTCCGCTTTGACCTTCCACTTCGACCCCATCCACCATTACCCCTGTCTGGACCAGCGCATCAACACTGCGCACAGCTTGAGCAGGTCGCCAGCCAAACAGGCGTATCAAATCTCTTTGTGTGGCAGCCCCCATAGAGCGAAAATATAACTCTGCCAGTGTCTGGCGAGCCTGGTTTTCGCCGATTTGCTGGGCTTGATCGAGCAGCTCTGGATGGTAGCGGGCAGTAATTTCATAGATAAACGCATAATTCCAGGCGCCGGCGCGCGCAACCCCGATGGGCATGACCTTGAAATCTGCCTGTAAATCGGTGATCGCCCGGTTGAAGCGGCTGTCGCTCTCCCGGCTGGTGAGCCGCGCGGCTTTGCGCAAGGCAACCGTATCCAATGGCCCTTCCTGGAGCAGGGTTTCGTAAACCTGGCGCGCTTCCTGGGTCAGGCGTCCCTGTTCGTACAGGGTCAGATAGTCTTCTTCGGGTGAGCCATAATTTTCGGAAAGCGCGTAGAAATGGGGGGCAAACTCCAGGGAAATCAGGGTGGCTTTTTTACGCAAAACTTTGGCGTAATACCAGCGCCGTTGGCCCAGCATCCCATCTTTCCAGCCCCAGGTGACATGCCCTGGGTCATCATGCTGGTCAGCTACCGGGCGATCTCCGGCTGCTGCAGTCCACAGGCTGGGCAGGTGTATCCCGGTGATGGGCCAAAAATAAATAAAGCCACGTTCGTTGACATAGGCTACAGCTTCGTCTGCGCTGTGCAGATGAAGACCTGGCAAGCGGCGGAAGGTTTTGTCCTGGTATTCCTGAAGGTGTTGCTGAGATAAGGTTGGCATCTCTCAGGTCGGAGCCAGCTAAATGGCAGTTGCGGATATGTCAGTTATACCATGCTTGCTCGCCCTCGCCACATGGATCATGACAAAAGGGTGATTGGTGAATCACCCTTTTGGGGTAGTAAAATTCGCCCCTTTGGGCTGCGGGGTATGATGACAATGTAGAGTGAAATTGGTATATTATCATTTGGTGACTAATCCTAATCCCAGGAACGGCTTTGTCCAATGACTACTGTAGAACCTAAAAAACGCCGCGTTTTGATCGCCTCCAGCCACCCCCTGTTTGGACAGGGTTTGCGCAGTTTGCTTCAGGCGCGCCAGGCGACTGGCGTGGAGGTAGTGGGCATGGTTGCAACCCTCGAGCAAGCCCTGGCTGCCCTGGAGCGCTTGAATCCGGACCTGATTATTGTGGATTACGACGATGAGCAGTTAAACCGGGACGAATTCCTGGCGCGTTTTGTGGAAGGGGAGAAAAAGCTGCGCGTGGTGTTGTTATCTTTGCAGAGCAGCAGCGAAGCCATCGTCTACGACCGGCGTACACTGGCAGCTTCACAGATTGATGATTGGTTAGAGGATTGGAACATTACAGATGATTTGTCCGGACTGCCCGCGCGCATTCCAACTGCACCCCGGACAGTGAAACCGAAAGAGGACAGGAGAAACGCTATGAAACATCTGGTCATCGCAGGAATACTGGTCTTGGTTGTGACGGCTGCGCTGATCTTTGCCCTGGAGCAAGCCACCTTATTGCCTATCCAGGCGGCTGCTCAAGCCACACCCATCGACGACCTGTTCCGGCTTGAGTTCATGGTCATTGCCTTCTTGTTCGCCCTGATTGTCGTTTTGATGCTCTACAGCATTGTTGTCTTCCGGCGCAAAAAGGGTGATACCACGGACGCAGCCCATATTGAAGGGAATACGCGCCTGGAGGTGATGTGGACGATAGTGCCTCTGGCGACAGTGCTGTTTTTTGCCTATCTGGGTGGTCATTCTCTGGCCGAGACCGTGCGCGCCGATCCTCGTCCCATGGAAGTGAATGTGATCGGGCAGCAGTGGTCCTGGCGTTTTGAATATCCGGAGTGGGGGCTTGTCACGACTGAGCTGGTGCTGCCAGAGGACAAACAGGCATTATTACGATTGTGGTCTACCGATGTGATCCATTCATTCTGGGTGCCGGAATTTCGCGTTAAGCAGGATGCTTTACCAGGTGGCGAAGCCAATGCGCGCGACCTGCGTGTGACGCCCAATTTGCCCGGGGAGTATACCCTGGCATGCGCTGAACTATGCGGTGTCCAGCACGCCTATATGACTGCCAGGGTAAGGGTGCTGCCCCAGGAGGAGTTCGATGCCTGGGTAGTTTCACTGACGGGTGAGCCATCTGGCGACCCGGCGGAGCGCGGCGCCCAACTGGTTCAGCAGTACGGCTGCGTGGCCTGCCACAGCCTGGATGGGACGGTGATCGTAGGCCCAAGTTGGAAGGGCGTCTATGGATCTCAGGAAGCTCTGTCGGATGGGACCACGGTGATGGTAAATGATGATTATCTGCATGAATCGATCGTCGATCCGGCTGCCAGATTGGTCCAGGGTTTCCAGAACCTGATGCCGAACACATACCGCGACCAGCTCACTGACGAGCAGATCGCCGATATTATCGAATTCATCAAAACCGTCCGCTAAGATGCTGGTTATCCTGATACCGGCCGGCAATACGGTCCTTTACCGGTTGCTGGCTAACGAACAGGAGGAGTGAGTAGATGAGCGAAGCGAAGAAAGTCAGTTTTTTCTCTCTGGCCCTTGTGCGTGGCCTGATTTTTATGGTGGTTGGCGCCCTGCTGGGGATGGCGCTGGTCAGCGGCATCCGATTGCTGCTGGGGCTGGCAGTCTGGGATCCGATTACGTTTGGCTTTACGGAACCGGCCTGGGTGATGGGCGCTTTATTGGGCGCAGTCGGTTTCATGTTTGGTACCGGGGTAATGTCCGACTGGTTTGCCTGGATGAAGGGCCAGGGGACCAGTGAGCACCCGCATGACGATTTCTCGTCCGGGGCAGCACGTTATTTCAGCGTCAGCTACGACCACAAGGTGATCGGCATTCAATATGGAGTGACCTCCCTGTTGATGTTCCTGACTGCCGGCTTATTTGCGATTATCTTCCGCACAGAGCTGGTGGCGCCTGAGCTGCAGTTCCTGCAGTTGAACACCTACAACACGCTGATGAGCCTGCACGGCATCACCATGATCTTCAGCATCCTACTGGGCGTGGCAGCGATGTCCAACTATCTGGTGCCGCTGATGATTGGCGCCAATGATATGGCCTTCCCGCGCCTGAACGCCTTTGCCTTCTGGCTGAATGTGCCGGCGGGGATCATTCTGCTGAGCAGCCTGTTCCTGGGTGGATTTGATACTGGCTGGACGGGTTACCCGCCGCTCAGCGCCCGCGCTCCGCTGGGCATGCAGATGTTCTTCCTGGGAGTTTACCTGTTCGGGCTTTCGTCGATTTTTGGCAGCCTGAATATCATCACCACCATCATCCGTATGCGCGCCAAAGGCATGACCTACTTCCGCATGCCCATCTTTGTCTGGACAGCATTTGCCACCTCGATCATCAGCCTGACCGCCACCCAGCTCATCGCCCTTTCTTTCCAGATGGTGATGTTTGAGCGTTTGTTCGGCATGGGCTTCTTCAATCCGGCCTTGGGTGGTGATCCGATCCTGTTCCAGCACCTGTTCTGGTTTTATTCACATCCGGCGGTGTATGTGTTTGTCCTCACCGGTCTGGGCGTGATTTCAGAGCTCTTGCCCGTATTTGCCCGCAAACCGCTCTTTGGGTATCGCTGGGTAGCCGTGTCTTCGTTTGCGATCGCTCTGGTCGGTTTTCTGGTCTGGGCGCACCATATGTTCACCTCCGGTATGGAGTCCTACTTGCGTGTGCCATTCATGTACAGCACCTTGCTGGTAGCCGTGCCCACCGGCGTGAAATTCTTCTCCTGGGTGGCTACCATCTGGCAGGGTAAGCTCTCGTTTGAGACGCCCATGTTGTTCGTGCTGGGCGCTATCTCAATCTTCCTGCTGGGTGGGTTAAGCGGTCCGCCCAATGGCACCGTCTCGACCGACCTGCACCTGCAGGATACCTACTGGATTGTGGGTCACTTCCATGCCACCATGTTCGGGGGTTTCGTCTTCCCGTTCTTTGCAGCGCTTTATTACTGGTTCCCCAAGGTCACCGGGCGCATGTACAACGAAAAGCTTGGCAAGCTGCATTTCTACCTGATGCTGCCGGCTTTCTATGTGCAGTCGCTGGGGCAGATGCAGGTGGGTTTGCTGGGCATGCGCCGGCGCATTGGCGATTACGATGCGGCTCTGGGGATCGATTTCTCCCACCTGCTGATCACCATAGCCGCCTATGTAATCGGGATTGCAGTGCTGATCGCGGTGGTGAATTACATCTACAGCGCCGCACGTGGTCCAGTCGCCGAAGCCAACCCCTGGCACTCACGCTCGCCGGAGTTCCAGCTTCCCTCGCCGATCCCGGTCCATAATTACGATACACCTTTCACCGTCATCGGTGAGCCCTACGACTACGGCTTGGAAGGCTCAGCCTATGTAAGTATCGATAAAGAGCGCGCACCGGCAGCCATGCCAGCGCCCCCGGCAGCACCGGCAGTCAGCCCCGCTGGCGCTGACTAGGCTTCTGCCTGAATCAGGAGAATATACGATGGAATCTGAAGAGAAAAAACATCAGGCTTATCTGGTAGGGATCGGGGTCATGATCCTGCTTACCGGCCTGACCGTTGGTGAATATTTTATGGGCGCCTATGCCAGCGCTTGGGCGCTGCCTATCTTGCTGGTTGCAGCCATCAAAGCCTTCTTTGTGGTGCGTGATTATATGCACGTGGGGCGGGTCTTCGTCGGAGATGAGGAGGAATAAGCCATGACAACGGAAACCATGCCTCTGGCAACCTATCGAAGCAAGACCGTTACCAACCGTCTCGGTTTGTGGCTGTTCATCGTCTCTGACCTGTTCTTGTTTGGCGGCTTATACGTGGCGCGTTTCTATCTGCTGGGCGCCGGGCAAAGACCCGATGTCAGCCAGGTGCTGGGTCTTGGCGTGACCGCCATGCTCCTGGTAAGCAGCTTTTTCATGAACCGGGCGGAGATTGCCATTGCCCACGGCGACCAGAAGAGCTTCCTGCGTTCTACACTGATCACCCTGGTGTTGGGTACGCTGTTCCTTCTGGGCGTGGTTGGCGTGGAGTGGCAGATCGCCCATGGCAGCCCGGCGGATGGGGCAGCCTGGTCGCTGTTCTATGCCATGACCGGCTTTCATGCCCTGCATGTGCTTTCAGGCGTAATTTTCCTGGGCATTGTGTATAACAACGGGCGAAAGGGCATGTACTCAGCCGAGCGCCACTGGCAGGTGGAAGCGGCCGCGGTTTACTGGCACTTCGTTGACGTGGCCTGGATCTTTTTCTACCCGGCGTTGTACCTGATTGGTACGCCCGTCTTATAGTGATAAGAGTTATGAAGTTCCGGGGAAAATGGGGGTTGTTGGGCGTGCGCAGCACGCCCAACAACCCCCAGCCCCCAACCAGGAATTGACCTTTAGCCATAGGAGCGGTTATCGTGTCCGGGGGGACCAGGCACAGATTGGCCGCTCCCATGCGCTGGATTGCATGGATTGGATAGCGTGGAAGTTATGAAATCAAAGTATGGCCTGCTGGGGATTGGGATCGTAATCGGGGTGGCATTAATGCTGGTGGGGTGGCAAATTGTGCAGGGCTCCTATCAATATCAGGGCTCACTCATCGAAACTCCGCTGCCGGCGGCTGATTTTGAATTAATCGATCAGGATGGGGATCCCTATCGCCTTTCCGAGCAGCGCGGTCAGATCGTGCTGATCTTCTTTGGCTACACCCACTGCCCGGATGTTTGCCCGCTCTCCCTGGCTGATTACCGCGAGATCAAAGCCCGGCTTGGCGAACAGGCCGGTCAGGTCGAATACCTGTTCATCACCGTTGATCCTGAGCGCGATACGCCTGAGCGCATGCAGATTTATGTCACCAGCTTCGACCCGGATTTTATTGGTTTGAGCGGGTCGATGGAAGCCCTGGAAAAGGTCTGGAGCAGCTATGGGGTGTACCGGGCCAAAGTGGATACCGGCAGCGCCAGCGGTTATACGATGGACCATACCGCGCGCATGTACCTGATTGATCCATCCGGCAACTGGCGTTTGACCTACCCATTTGGTTTCGAAGTTGAAAAAGTGGTCGCCGATCTCCAGCACTTGCTGCGGGAAGAGAACTAATCATGAAAAAGCCAAATCAGCTGCGACCTTACCTGTTACGCCTGGGGCTTATCCTGGCATTGTCAACGGCCTTTGTGGCAGTCTTCAATGAGGCGGTCTATTTACTGCAAAAAGACCCGCACGACCGCGCCCCGCAGACCATCGAGCTGGTCATCCCGCAGGGGACTGCGGCGCGTGTGGAAGCCGGTGAAGACGATCCGACGATTCCAGAAGAGATGGTCTTTGTGCTGGGGGACACCCTGTTGGTGCGCAATGAAGATACCACCAGCCACCAGTTGGGGCCGATCTGGGTGCCGGCAGGCGCTACTGCCAGCCTGGCGATGGGCGAGCCTGCCAAACTGGCTTATTCCTGCTCATTTTCCACCACGCGTTATTTGAACCTGGATGTACGCCAGCCGACTACTTTAGGCACACGCATCACCGCCTTGCTCCTGGCTGCGCCGACCATGACGGCCCTTGTCTACATTTACAGCCTGCTGGTCTTTCCCGTGGGCGGCAAACAGCTGAAAAACCCTCTGGCGAATGTTTCGACGCCTGCATCCGAAGGTGATGCATGATCCGTCGCTTGTTTACGCTGCGCTGGATTTTGACCACCCTGCTGGTAATCGCCGGTGTGGGGGTGCTGGCGCGCCTGGGATTGTGGCAGTTGGACCGCCTGGAGAAGCGCCAGGCTTTCAACACTCGCGTCTCGGCTCAGCAAGCAGCCCCCCGTTTATTCCTGGATGCTGCCGCGCTGGATGATGCCGGCCTGGTAAAAGAGCTGACAGGTATGGAATACCGCGCCGTAACCGTGCAGGGCGAATATGATCACGCCAGCCAGGTTGCCCTGCGCAACCAGTCCTGGGGCAATGAATGGGGCGTGCATTTGCTCACTCCCTTGCGCATTGCGGGAAGTGATCAGAGCATCCTGGTGGATCGCGGTTGGATCCCGGCGGAAGATTTCAAATCCGGCGATTGGTCGGCCTACGACGAAGCGGGTCTGGTGACTGTGCAGGGCGTGCTGCGCGCCTCCCAGAGTGAGCCTGATTTCGGCCAGCGCAGCGATCCTGAGGGTGTGCTGCAGGCCTGGAATTTTGCCAATGTCCTGCGTATCCAGGAGCAGCTGCCTTACCCGCTGCTGCCAGTCTATATCCAGCAGGCCCCCGATCCAGCCTGGACAGGCCTGCCCTATCGCAGCCAGCCTGATCTTGAATTGACCGAAGGCCCGCACATGAGCTATGCCTTGCAGTGGTTTTCATTCGCAGCCATTCTGGGCATCGGCTATCCATTTTTCATTCGCAAAACACTTTCTGGAGCCAAGCATGCATCTCAGACACATTCTTGACCGACTCGCCCCACAACTGCCGCGCCTGGCCCTGGCTGCCAGTCTGGCGATTTTCCTGGTGATCGTGCTGGGTGGAATTACCCGCGCCACCGAGGCTGGCTCAGCCTGCGTCGGCTGGCCATTGTGTGGTGGGGAGTTTGCTCTGCCTGGGGATGCTTTGGGCCAGCTCGCTTACTTCCACCGCGCCCTGGCAGGCTTGAGCGCTGTGCTCCTGTTCCTGGCAGCGGGTGTAGCTGCTCTGCGCTTGCGACAGGAACGCCTGGTTAGCCTGCCACTGCTGGGGGGAGCGTTTCTGATGGGCGTGCAGGTGATTATGGGGCGGGTACTGGTGAGCGCAGATTCTGCGCCTGCTGCGACTGCCCTGCATTTAGGCTTATCGCTGTTGGTGCTGGCGTTGACGATTACAGCCACCACTGCCGTCTATTATCGTGCGCTGGGCGTGCAGCTTCCGCGGCGCTTACGCTTAAGCAGCCCTTTCAGCCGCATGGCGTTGCTCACTTTTGGAGCTGTCCTGCTGATGCTGGTCAGTGGTGGGGTTTTGGCTGCCAGCGGTGCTACTGCCGCCTGCCCAGATTGGCCCTTATGTGGCGGCAGCCTGTTTCCGTCCGATCTGGCAGGCTGGATCAATATGGCGCACCGCATGTTGGTGGCGGTTTCCGGGCTGTTGATGGTTGGCTTGCTGGTGCAGGCCTGGCGCACCCAGCGCAGCCAGACACCTGTCATCGTGGCTGCTACGACAGCCGCAGTATTATTCTTCGCTCAGGCTTTGTTGGGCAGCCTGAAAGTTGCGCAGGATTTCCCACCTCACTTACAGGCTTTACATACTGCCACCTCGGTTGCCGTATGGGCGGCGCTGGCGATCCTGGTCCTGGCCTTGGGGATCGTGGGACGCAGCGCGGCAGACGAGCGCGCCGATGCCCAATCGATCGTTGGGCGGCGCGGCCTGCTCAAGGATTTTCTTCTACTCACCAAGCCTATCGTGGTCCTTCTTCTATTGGTCACCACTTATGCGGGCATGGTAATTGGCGCCAAAGCCTGGCCGTCCCTGGAGCTGACTTTCTGGACTCTGCTGGGTGGGTTTATGGCGGCGGGTGGGTCTGGCGCGATGAATCAGTATATCGACCGTTATGACGATCAGAAAATGCAGCGCACCCAGAAGCGTCCCCTGCCGGCTGGGCGACTGACCCCTGGCGAAGCGCTGGCTTTCGGGGTAGGCGTTGCTCTGGCCTCATTTTACTTGCTGACCGCGTTTGTCAACCTCCTGGCGGCGCTGCTGAGCCTGGCGGGCATCATCTATTATGTATTGCTCTACAGCGTGTTTCTCAAAAAGACCACCGTGCAGAATATCGTTATTGGGGGCGGTGCAGGGGCAATTCCTCCGTTGGTGGGCTGGGCGGCTGCCACAGGCAGCTTGAACATCCCGTCTTTATTTCTGTTTGCCATTGTTTTTATGTGGACCCCGCCGCATTTCTGGGCGCTGGCTCTGGTGCGGCGCAATGATTATGCTCGAGCGGGTGTGCCCATGCTTCCGGTGGTGCGCGGCGAGCATGAAACGCGCTGGCAGATCTTGATCTATACCATCGAGCTGGTAGTGTTGACGCTTTTACTGCCGCTTTTCGGCCTGGGTGGGAGCATTTATCTGGTCGGGGCGGCGGTATTGGGGGCCTGGCTGTTGCTGGCAGCCTGGAAAGTGTGGAAAGAAGGGGGCAATAAAGTTGCCTGGAAGATGTACCGCCAGTCCAGCATGTACCTGGCTTTCATCTTCGTGGCCTTAATGGTAGACGCTCTCTTATAGGTAGAGAAGCTTTTATTGGTGCGGCAGCAGCCCCGGCAGATTGCTGGGGTTGTTTGTTCTAATAGCCTGGCAGGGAATGGTAGTATGATTGAGATATCTAAAACTCTGTTAAGTTGGATATGTAACCAAGAAAAGGAAATCTACCAATGAGCGCAAAAAAGAAATTTACCTCGGCTGAGGCGAAGCAAATTGGCGAAACTTTAGGCATCGATTGGAAGGATTTTGATGTCGACCAGTTCCATATGGGGCTAAATGTTGAGCTGGAACATGGCGCAAGAGATCCGCAGACCAACGTGACCGATGATGATGCTTTAGCGACCGGGAAGATTGCCCTGGCGCATCTCAAGGAGTTTCCGGATTACTATACCCGCCTCTTAGCTATGGAAAAAGAGGCTGACGAATATTGGGCGAAGAAGTAGAGCGGTCGCAAGAATTATCTACTTAATCAGCCATCCTGTTCGTGGGCTGAATCACTGCACAACCACCACAGTCCCTGCACCTTTTGTGTTCCAATCCATTGAACCTGCAATGGGTTGGCTCCAGCGGTACAGCCACAAAGCATCCTCGTTGCGCATGTTCACGCAACCGTGGCTCATCATACGCCCAAAATTATCGTGCCAGTAGGTGCCGTGAAAGGCAACTCCGGTGGAGTGAAAAAAGGACACCCACGGCACACCCAGTAATTCATAAGCTTCCGGATCGCTGGTCAGGTTGCCATCGCCCATATGTTTGGAAGGCACTTTAACGGATACGCGAAAGCGTCCATTGGGCGTGTGGGTGGGGATGCCGTTCGGAGTCGGTTCTTTACTGGGCACGCCGGTAGATACCAGGGTCTGAAATACAACCTGCCCGCTCTCGTAAGCGGTCAGAAGCTGGTCTGCCACGGATACCTGGAGCTGTTTGTCTTCGAATGGCACTTCTGGTGAGATGGGGGTTAATTCCTCAGGACTGATGGGGCGTACATGGCTGGCGGGCACGCAGTACTGCACGTGCAGCAATTCATCCGTCAGGCCGTACCAGGGCTCGCCATCCGGGCCTTCTACCAGTTGAGTGATCCAATGCACGGTACCATAATACAGGCGGTACAGGCGCACCCACCCACTGCGCAGGGTCTTGCGGTAAGAGTCGCTGAATGGCACGGTTAGCTCCCCCAGCCGGCCGTCCTCGGCCACCCAGCTCAGGGGTTGGTTTAGATGTCGGTTCTCCACACGCTGGATATAGGCCGAATAGACATACCCGCCGCGCCGGAGATGGTACCAGCGCGGGTTGTGAGTTGGACCCTGGGGGGATATATAGATTTCGTCCATGCCCACCAGCTCGTCGCGCCGGATGCGCCCGATACGCTGGCTGCGAATGCTTGGATCGGAATACACATAGACCCCACTCACGGTTACCCGTCCGACCATACGCTGAGCGAGGGGATTCTCATCAGGAGGCCAGGGACGCGGTAGGGGGCGCGCCGCCAGCGTTCCCAGTGCCAGACCAGTGAGTTTCAGGAAATCTCGGCGGGAGAGGTTTGGTTCCACTTCAAGCTGACCAGTGAGTAGTTATTCAATTTCAACCAGTGTGCCGTTGCCGCGCTTCTCCCAGTCGCTGTGGTCTTCAATCTCTTCAGCGAAGACCGGAGTACTCCAGCGGAACAACCACAGCGCGTCTTCATTACGCATATTAATACAGCCGTGGCTCATTTGCAGGCCAAAATTGTTGTGCCAGTAGGTGCCGTGAAAGGCATAGCCACCGGGAAATTTGAAAAACATGGTCCAGGGAACTCCCGGCAGCGAGAAGCCGCCGCCAGCATCGATATCCGGTCCGTACGCGATGCTGCCCATATGCTTGGAAGGCATTTTTGAGTAGATACGGAAAGTACCGCGTGGGGTGGCGGTCGGCAGGGAGTCCTCGGATAGTGGGCGGGTGGGTATACCGGTGGAAACCCGCGCGGTGAACACTTCCTGGTTATTCTCGTAAGCCCACACTCGCTGCTGGCTGATCGATACTGCGATGCGTTTTTGTTCAGGAGGCACATCGGCTGAGATTGGCGCCAATTCTGGTGCAGTAAAGGGGCGCAGGTGCGCGGCGGGGATGTAGTAAATTTCACTGGCGCTCAGCTCGCTGGTGATGCGATACCAGGGTTCTTTATCAGGGCCTTCTTCAACCGCGGTGATCCAGTGGGTTGAGCCATAGTAAAGATTTGAACCTCGCCAGGGCTGCCAGCCGTCCCAGGAGCTGTAATGGTAGGCCTGGCTGTGTGGCACCGTCACCTCGCAAAGCACCCCACTCTCGGGAACAGTACTCAGTGCATCGTTATAGCGCATCTGCACGATCTGCAGCCATTTGGAGTGCAGATAACCACCCCACACTCGGTACCACAGCGGATTGTAGAATTTTGGCGCATCCGGTGGGATCAGGTCGTAATAGATGTGCACAAGCTGGTCTTTATAGCGCTTGCCAATGATTGGGGCATCGTCGCGCGCTTCAGAGCGCAGATCGATCTCATTCACCGTAACGCGTGCAATGAAGCCCTGGTCCTGCTCCAGGAGAGGTGGCCAGGGCGTCTGGAAGGCCAGGCTGGTCAGAGCCAGCCCGCTGACCTTAAGAAAATCACGGCGCGTGAATGGTTTAAGCATTGTGGCGAGGATTTTAACCCAGGCTGGATGAGAAATCAAGCGCTGCTGGTGCCAGACGCGCTTCTCTAAAACTCTGCTCATGAACCTGAGCGTTGAGTCAACAAAAAAACGATCCTGACTGGCTGCCATGAGTCTTGTCAAGCGGAGAACCCTGAGATATGATGCTATAAATTTATACCTCCCACCCGGTGTGTAAAATCTGAGATTAATGGTGAATTGCAGGTGAAGAGCGATGATTTGGGCTGAAATTGATTGGGATGTATGTCTTGGCTGCCACCCTTGTCTGGCGCAGCGAGCGTGCAGTATGCATGCCATTGTAAAAATTGCACCGGATGAGCCAGCTTTCATTGAGTTGGATCGCTGCCATGGGTGTGGGAAGTGCGTCCCGGCTTGCCGCCATGCGGCGATTCATCTGGTGCGCGTGAGCCAGTTAGCAGATAAATCTCAGATTCAACCAGGCGAAGCACCCTGAAAACCTGGTAACCTTGTCGAATGAACAAGGGGGGGAAAAAGATCGGGAGGTTGATTTTGGCGAATATTCCTTTGATCGAAACGGATCAGCTGACCAAACGCTTTGGGGATAAGCTGGCGGTGGATCAGGTAAGTTTTTCGGTGTATGCAGGAGAAATTTTCGGCTTCCTGGGTCCGAATGGTGCGGGCAAGACGACTACGATCAAGATGATCGCCGGGTTGCTCAAACCTACTTCTGGCACAGTGAAGGTGGCAGGTTTCGATGTGCAGGCTGAGCCATTGAAAGCCAAAGCTGCTAATGGCTTTGTGCCGGATAACCCCAATCTATATCCAAAATTGAGCGGGCGCGAGCTCTTGCGTTTTGTGGGCGATCTGTACAGCGTGCCTGGCGCTCAGATCGAGCGGCGCAGTGAGGAACTGCTGCGCTTATTCGATCTGGCAGGTGCAGCGGATGATCCCATTGATTCATACAGTCATGGTATGCAGCAAAAAACCGCCCTGGCGGCTGCCCTGGTGCATGACCCGCGTGTCCTGGTGCTGGACGAGCCGACCGTTGGGCTGGATCCAAAATCGGCGCGCCTGATCAAAGATATCTTACGCCAGCTGGCGGAGCGCGGCGCGGCGGTGTTCCTTTCCACGCATATCCTGGAAATCGCCGAGCGTATGTGTGACCGGATCGGCATAATCAGCCAGGGGCGTTTGATTGCCATCGGTACAATGGGCGAGTTACGTTCCGCGAGCACCGGGCAGGACAGCCTCGAGGATATCTTCCTCAGCCTGACGGGCGGCACCGAATATGCTGAAATCGCCGAGGTCCTGAAATGAGCACTGCCCAGGTTTGGGCTGCACCGGCTTTATGGGCGTCGGTGGGTAAATTGCTGCGCCTGCGCCTGCGTATCTGGTGGAGCGGCATTAAGCGTGCTTCCAAACGGCGCAAGGTTAGTCTGGCGATCTTTGCACTGCTGATCCTGGCTGGCCTGGGATTTCTAATCTTTCTCAGCTGGTCGCTGCTGCGCTTTATCCAGTCACCTCAACTGGCTGGAATGGTTGGAGATCAGGGCGCCTTCATCGATAGCCTGCCGGTCTTGCTGGTCGGGGGTGCTTTCCTGGGCATCCTGCTGACCAGTTTTGGCGTACTGCTCCAGGCGCTTTACCTTGCCAATGACATGGATTTCCTCCTGGCAGCCCCGATTCCAATCCGTGCGGTATTCATTGCCAAGCTCCTGCAAGCCATTCTGCCAAACCTGACTTTGATCAGTCTATTCAGTATCCCTATCCTGGTCGGCCTGGGTCTGGCGCGCGGTTATAACTTGCTCTATTATGTGCTGGTCGGGGTCGTCATCCTGGCTCTGGCGCTGGCTGCGGCCGGGCTGGGTGGATTGCTGGTGATGGGGGTGGTGCGCATTTTTCCTGCCCGGCGAGTCGCTGAAGTCCTGGGGTTTGTGGGAGCGATTTCGTCCTTTATCTGCTCCCAGTCCGGCCAGTTTGCCAGATTTGAGGATGTCCCCCCCGACCAGGCGGTGCAGGTGATGAATAATTTCTCGCGCTTTACTTCGCCCTGGTCCCCGTTGAGCTGGCCCGGGCAGGCGCTGGTGAACCTGGGCAACAACCAGTGGCTGGCGGGCTTTGGCTATCTGGTGCTCACCCTGGGAATTTGTGCAGTTTTCTTCTATTCCAGCCTGGTGGTTGCGGAAAAGCTCTATTACAGTGGCTGGGCGAATATGCAGAATAACCGGCGCAAGAAAAAAGCCGCCGTAATCGCTCGCCCTGTGCAGAGCAATTCTGTGCGTGCGATATTGACACGCTTGCTGCCTCAGCCTGTGCGGGCAGTCATGCTTAAAGATTTTTACATGCTGCGGCGAGACCTGCGCAACATGTCGCAGTTGATTACCCCGCTCATTTTTGGGATTGTGTACGCGTTTATGATCTTGCGTGGCGATGATCCCATGCCGTCGCCGGATGCCGGTACGCCCGTATGGATCGCTGAAGCAATGCGCAACCTGCCCTTATATATTAATGTTGCCCTGGCGATGTTTGTGAGCTGGATGCTGGTATCCCGCCTGGCAGGCATGGGCTTCTCCCAGGAGGGGAAAAGCTACTGGATGCTGAAAGCTGCCCCGCTCAGCACCGCCCAGCTCCTGGGGACTAAATTTCTGGTAGCCTTTTTACCTTCGCTTACGTTGGGCTGGATTTATTTGTTGATCATTTCCATGCTCCAGCCCACAGGATTGGGACAATTATGGTTTACTCTGCCAGTCGTGGCGCTGACGACGGCTGCAAATACCGGCGTGAACCTGGCTTTTGGGGTTGCCGGTGCAAACATGACCTGGGAAGACCCACGTCGTATGACTACCGGCTTGAACGGCTGTCTGGCTGCTTTGCTCACCATGCTGCTCCTGCCTTTGTGTATGCTGTTATTCTTTGGTCCGGCTATAATGATTGCCCTGCTGGGTGCGTCGCCCATCCTGGGGCAGCTCGTGGGCTTACTGGTGGGCGGGTTGGCATGTGCTGCAGCGGCATTATTTCCCCCATGGTTGGTACGCAAGCGTGTACCCCGTCTGGATGAGCCGGCTGCCTGAGCAATTTTTTCCACTGAGATCAGAATTGCCTGGAATATAAAAATCGGGGCTGTCACATCGGACAACCCCGATTTTACTTTTAACAGATAGCTGGACTACTTGCGGAACTTTAGCGCCGAATGAGCCGCTGCAAGGCGCGCCACCGGCACGCGGAAAGGCGAGCAGCTTACGTAGTTATTGCCAATCATGTGGCAGAACTCGATCGAATTCGGATCGCCGCCATGCTCTCCGCAGATGCCCACTTCCAGGTCCGGGCGTGCCTTGCGGCCATCATCCACAGCGATCTGCATCAAGCGCCCCACACCCTCGCGGTCGATCGTCTGGAAGGGATTCTTGGGCAGGATGCCTTGCTCAACATACGTGATCAGGAAGTTGCGCTCAGCGTCGTCACGGCTGTAACCGAAGGTCATCTGCGTCAGGTCATTGGTACCGAAAGAGAAGAATTCGGCCAGGCCGGCAATTTCGGCTGCGGTGACTGCGGCGCGCGGGATCTCGATCATGGTGCCGAACTTATACTCGAAGGAGACACCCTTTTCTTCCATCACGGCCTTGGCAATTTTCTCCAGGCGTGGCTGGATCCAGTGCAGCTCATTGACTGTACCGGTCAGGGGAATCATCACTTCCGGTTTCACTTCGACGCCTGCCAGGGTCTGGTTGGCAGCGGCTTCGAAGATTGCCCGTACCTGCATCTCAACAATCTCGGGCATCTCGATGCTCAGACGCACACCGCGCAGTCCCATCATCGGGTTGGATTCGTGTAACGAGCGCACGCTGGCAAGTAGTTTTTCCTTGTCTTCCAGGCCCTTCGTCTCACCTTTGACGCGCATGGTGATGACTTCTTCCAAAAGGGCTTCTTCGGAGGGCAAGAACTCGTGCAAGGGCGGGTCGATCAGACGGATGATGACCGGCAGGCCGTCCATGGCGGCAAACAGGCCTTCGAAATCCGCGCGCTGGTAAGGCAGCAGTTCGTTCAGGGCCGTCGTGCGCACAGCAGAAGAATCAGCCAGGATCATGCGCTGCACGATCGGCAAGCGCGCCGGCTCGAAGAACATATGCTCGGTGCGGCACAGGCCAATGCCCCTGGCGCCGTAAGCGCGCGCCCGGCGGGCATCCGCCGGATAGTCGGCGTTGGCCCAAACCTGCAAGCCGCGCGTCGGCCAACCCTCAGGAGCCGTGCGAATGCCGGGGGTAGCGCAGATCTCGTCTGCCCATGTCAGCAGGGTGAGCAGGTCGGTTTGTTCATCCAGGTTGGGGGAGGTGGTGGGGATTTGGCCCAGGTAAACTTCGCCTGTGCTGCCATCCACGGAGATCCATTCGCCTTCTTTAACTACCTGACCACTGGCCGCCATCTGGCGTTTTTCAAGGTCAATACGGATTTCGGATGCGCCAACGATGCAAGGCACGCCGAACTGGCGGGCAACCACGGCCGCGTGAGAAGTGGCTCCACCCTCACTGGTCAGAATACCTTTGGCAGCCAACATCCCATGGACGTCATCTGGCTTGGTGAATGGGCGCACCATGATTACGTCTTGCTTGGATTCTTTTGCCATGCGCTCTGCAGTGTCGGCGTCGAAGTACACCTGGCCAACTGCTGCGCCAGGGGAGGCGTTCACACCTTTGGCATATAATTTACCCCCGCTCGACGCCGCGGCTTTGGCTGTCGCATCGAATTGTGGGTGCAGGAGCGTGTCAACATTGTCAGTCGTCACGCGTAAAATCGCTTCTTCTTTGCTAATCAGGCCCTCATTGGCCATATCTACTGCAATCTTGACCGCGGCTTTAGCAGTGCGCTTGCCGTTACGGGTCTGCAGCATCCACAGGCGGTTGTGTTCAATGGTGAACTCAACATCCTGCATGTCTTTGTAGTGTTGTTCGAGTTTATCCGTGATTTCCAGGAACTGCTTGTAAGCCTCAGGCATCTCGCCGGCCAGTTGGGCAATCGGGTTGGTGTTACGGATACCGGCTACCACGTCCTCGCCCTGGGCATTCAACAGATAATCGCCATACATCACATCATCGCCGTTAGCGGGGTTACGGGTGAAGGCGACGCCGGTGCCGGAGTCCCAGCCCATATTGCCGAAGACCATGGTCACAATATTGACTGCTGTGCCCAGATCGTGGGCAATGCCAGCCGCATTGCGATAGTCTCTGGCGCGCTTACCATTCCAGGATTTAAATACCGCTTCAGTTGCCAGGCGCAGCTGCTCGTATGGGTCCTGTGGAAAATCGAAGCCTTGTTCTTTACGGACAACCTGTTTGAAGACGTCGGTGAGGTTTTTCCAATCCTCGGCGGTTAAATCGGTGTCGGTTTGGACACCTTTGTTGTGTTTGTAAGCCTCCAGAGGATCTTCGAAGGCTTCATCAGAAATTCCCAATACTACCGAGCCAAACATTTGCACTAAACGCCGGTAAGAATCGTATACAAAACGTTCGTCACCGGTCAGCTCGATCATCCCCTGGGCGGTGGCATCATTGAGCCCCAGGTTGAGCACCGTATCCATCATACCCGGCATGGAGAACTTGGCGCCAGAGCGACAGGATACCAGGAGAGGATTTTTGGGATCACCGAATTTTTTTCCGGTTAATTTTTCAACTTGCTGCATCGCTTCCAGCTCTTGCTCCCACAGGCCCTCGGGGAATTTCTCGCCTGCAGCCAGGTAGGCGTTACAGGCTTCAGTGGTCACAGTGAACCCGGGAGGCACTGGCAGGTCGATGCGGGTCATATCTGCCAGGTTGGCTCCCTTGCCGCCCAGCAGGGCGCGTACATTGTCCCAATTACCATTGACAGCTTTCTCGGCCTCTTCTACTTCATCGAAAAGGAAAACCCATTTCTTAGACATAACTTTTCTCCTATATATGTTTGAATAATAGCAGCAATCCAACGAAATAGTTTACCACAAAACCCAATCCTGCATCTGGTAAAACAGACCTCATTCGTCGCCTTAGATGGGTAATATTCACAGCACCAATCTTGTTGACAGGTTGCCCTATCCCCGGTATAATACCGTCCGCACTCAAGCCCCGGCTGTAAGCTGCTGGGGCGCTATTCTGTATCCCAAACTTCCCCGCACCTGGGCGCTTCGTCTGGGTTCCCCGAACGGCTCGCACAAATGCGCGTGGCGTGTGGTGAAGTGAAGCTTGGAGAAAATTATGAAATATGCTATTGTGGAAGATGGCGGTAAGCAGTACCGCTGCGTGGAGGGAGGCACCATCGATGTTGACCTCTTCTCCGCGGAACCAGGCGAGCAGGTGGATCTGGAACGGGTCCTGTTGGTCGCAGATGGTGACGATGTCATGATAGGGACGCCGCTGGTCGAAGGCGCTAAAATTCAGGCGACTGTTGTAGACCAGATCAAAGGCCCCAAGGTGGTGGTGTTTAAATATAAGCCGAAGAAGCGCATTCGCGTGAAGACCGGCCACCGCCAGAAATATACTCGCCTGCAGATCGACTCGATCGTGCTGAAATAAGAGGAAGGTAGCCATGGCACACAAAAAAGGTGGCGGCTCGAGCCGCAATGGTCGTGATAGTCAGAGCAAGCGTTTGGGCGTGAAGAAATACGGTGGGCAGGTTGCGCGCTCCGGTAATATTCTGGTGCGCCAGCGTGGTACGCTGATTAAACCCGGTGAGAATGTGGGTGTAGGCCGTGATCATACTCTGTTTGCAACCGCAGACGGGCTTGTCCTGTACGAAACCATCCGCGACGACCGCAAACGCGTCAGTATTGTACCGGTAGAAGAAAAGAGCGAATGAGATGAAAAAGGATATCCATCCGACATATTACACCGAAGCCCAGGTGATTTGCGCATGTGGCAACACCTGGACCACCGGTTCAACCCGTAAGGTCATCCACACCGATGTTTGTTCGAAGTGTCACCCATTCTTTACAGGTGAGCAGCGCATCGTTGACACCGAAGGTCAGGTGGACCGCTTCTATAAGAAGCTCGAAGCGCGCAAGCAGTATCTCAGCGATGTGGAAGCGCGCGCCACGGCGCGCACCTCCCTGGATCGCACGATTGCCGAGCTGGAACTGGGCACGCGCCCTACAGAGAGCCTGGCAAAAGCTGGCATTAATAACGTAGGCGACGTCCTGGAAAAGCTGTCATCCGGTGAAGCTGCCGTGCTGGCGATCGAAGGTTTTGGTCGTAAGTCCCTGGCTGATCTGAAAAAGCGCTTGCGCCAGTTCGGATACGAGCTGCCGGAAGCCGCTGAAGAAATCACCGTCTGATTTCTGACTGCACGAACGTTTTCAACAGGCAGGCGTACTTTTGCGCCTGCCTGATTTTATTATTTAGAGGATCCTTGGATTATGTGTGCGCTGGCAGATGAAAAACTTGGCGCAAGCGCCTTTCAGGCGGTACAATAGACCATCTATCACCCTAACCGAGGAGTTCCATGAAGCATCATACTGGCTCAATTGAAGTGATCACAGGCTCGATGTTTAGCGGTAAAACCGACGAGTTGATCCGCCGTTTACGGCGGGCGACGATTGCCCGCCAAAAAGTCCAGGTTTTCAAACCGCTGATCGACAATCGCTTTGCCGTGGAAAAGGTTACCTCGCACGCCGGCAGTGAGTTTGATGCTGTTCCGGTCCAATCTGCCCAGGAAATCCTTGGTTTGCTAAACCCCCTCACCACAGTGATTGCGATTGATGAAGCCCAGTTTTTTGATCAGCAAGTCGTGCAGTTGGCGCAGGATCTGGCAGATCGCGGTTTGCGCGTGATTGTGGCCGGGTTGGATACTGATTTTCGCTGCGAGCCGTTTGGTCCCATGCCAGTTCTGATGGCGAAGGCTGAAGTGGTGGACAAGCTGCATGCAATTTGCATGGTGTGTGGAGAACCAGCCAGCCGCACACAGCGTCTGGTGAATGGTAAGCCTGCCCATTATGAGGATCCGGTGGTCATTGTGGGAGCCTCGGAAATGTATGAAGCACGCTGTCGCATGCATCATGAGGTCCCTCGCAAATAAAGAGGTGTGTTATGCAAAATTATGAAGATTATTTGGATGAAATTCTGATCACCGAGGATCAACTGCGCCTGCGCATCACCGAGCTTGGAGCGCAAATCAGTAATGACTATCGCGGTGAAAAACTGCATCTAATCTGCATCCTGCGGGGCGGGGTGATGTTCTTGACCGATCTCATGCGAGCTATCAAGATACCGAATACAGTGGACTTTATGGCGGTTTCATCGTATGGCAACAATCTCCAGAGTACCGGTCAGGTGCGCATTACCCTGGATTTGAAAGACAACATCCAGGACCGGCACGTATTGTTGGTTGAGGACATTGTGGATAGCGGCTATACCATTGCCTCCGTGCTGGATTTTCTACAAACCCGCCATCCGAAGAGCCTTAAGGTCTGTACTTTGCTCAACAAACCTGAGCGCCGTGAAGTGGAAGTGCCGATCGATTACTGCGGATTTGATATTCCCAATAAGTTTGTCTTTGGCTATGGCCTGGATATCGATGAATTTCACCGTAATCTGCCTTTCATTGCTTGTGTTGACCTGAGTCGTTATTCTCCTTCCGAATAAATCAGCATGCCCAGCAAGCCCAAACCTGCCGCTCCCAATGAGGAAGACCGGGCTGCATACGCCGGGCGGTGGGTGGCGCTGGCGAGCGGACAGGTGGTCGGGCATGGTGGTACTCCAGAACAAGCCTGGCGTGCCTCTCAAGCTGCCCGCCATAAGGAATCCCTTGAGGTCCAGTATATGCCTGCCTTACAACCCTTTACATTTTCGCCGCTGCTGGAGCGCGTGAGGGAAATCGCCCCACCGGATCCCCCAATTTATCTGGTCGGAGGTGCCGTTCGCGATGCCCTGCTTGGGCTGCCAACCCACGATCTGGATTTTGCGCTTTCCGGAGATGTTCTCAGTCTGGCGCGGCGCGTGGCAGATCATTTAGACGGGGCATATTTCCCTCTGGACGAAGTGCGCGCCACCGGTCGGGTCATTTTGGTGAACCAGGGCGAGCAGAGGCAGGTGCTTGATTTTGCTGCCTACCGTGGTTCAGACCTGGAATCCGATCTGCGGGCACGCGATTTTACAATTAACGCCATGGCTGTAGCTCTGGATGCACCGCAGGCCTTGCTGGATCCCACGGGCGGCGCGGCCGACCTGGTCGCCAGGCGCGTACGAGTTTGCTCACCCACCAGCCTTGAGGATGACCCACTGCGCATCTTGCGCGGAGTGCGCCTTGCAGCGGCACTGCAGCTCAATATCGATTTGCCGACTCGCCAGCTTATGCGCCAGGCAGCTCCAAACCTGGTGCGAATCTCACCTGAGCGTGTGCGTGATGAGCTCTTTCGCATTTTGGGCGGCCGCCGCCCGGATCTGGCGATTAGAGCACTGGATCTGCTGGGAGTTGTGCCGGTAATATTGCCCGAGCTGCCTGCTTTACAGGGGGTTCTTCAATCCCCGCCGCATGTCTACGATGTCTGGAACCATACGCTTAATGTATTGAAGTACCTTGAACAAATATTAGATGTACTGCTGGTTGAGCACGATCCGGAACAGGTAAATTCCTGGACCATAGGGTTGATCTCTGTGCGTCTGGGCCGTTATCGCAACCAGTTCCGGGATCATTTTGCCCAGACGCGTCTCAATACAGATCGTTCCTTACGTTCGCTGCTCTTCCTGGCGGGGCTGTATCACGATGTGGCCAAGCCTCAGACGCGTACGACTGACGCTAAAAACCTGGTGCACTTTTACGAGCACGATGCAATTGGTGCTGACCTGATCGTCAGGCGGGCTAAATCTCTCCACCTCAGTAATCCAGAAATCGAACGCTTGCAAACCATCGTACGCCAACACATGCGCCCGCATTTCATGGCAAAAGAAAACGGGCAAGTCTCGCGGCGGGCGATCTATCGTTTCTTCCAGGCTACCGGACAGGCCGGTGTGGATATTTGCCTGCTCTCGCTTGCCGATCGCCTGGCAACCTCTGGACCTGGTCTGTCACAGGATGTTTGGACACGCCAACTGGATGTGGTGCGTACTTTGCTGGAGGCTTACTGGGAGCAGCCGGAACAAAGTGTTTCTCCCTCACCATTAATCAGCGGGCACGATCTGATAAATCTCTTCCACCTGGCGCCAGGAGTGCAAATCGGTGATCTGCTGCAGCAGGTGCGCGAAGCCCAGGCAGCAGGTGAAATTCAGGATCGCCAGCAGGCTTTAGATTTTATCGGCCGAACGCTGGATTCAACCCTGGATGCGCATCAGTAAGATCAGCCTGAATCTAAAAAGCAATTGCCCTCCCCGGATTTGCGTGGGGAGGGCAATTCTTATTAATCAACAAAAAATTCACAAGATCAGGGGAAAATTTCAGTCAGGAACGGCTGGTAAAAGCACCGGCAGCCGTTCGCGTGGGAGCAGCCTTCCACGGGCAAGCGCGGTACCTGATCTTTGGGGTAGGCGCCTTCCATCTCCCGGCAGGCTGGGCAGCAGAGGTCGGAGACGACAATACGCACGTAGCGCACGCGTGGGTTGATCTGGAATTTTTTTAAAGTAATGGCTGTTTCGGAAATTTCGCTTAAATCAGCCTGGCAATTGATGCAGATTTGAGCATTATCAGGTGATTGAGCATGGCAGTTGGAGCAGGTTTGCAAGATGCGCCTCCTGTGAAGATTTTCTTTATTCTAATCCAACTGGAGACAAGATCAAAGGGGAATTTCAGCAGAGTGTGATCAAACCGGATTGGACTGGCACTAACCCTGCAACAAACCCTCCAGAATGGTTAAAGAGCAGCCGCCTGGAGGGAGGCCAGGCGGCTCAGGACGAAAGGAGATACCTTTTACTTATGAATACAGTGTCAAACGTGACTGGGTGCTTTCTTGCTCAGCTTTAGCACGGCGAGCCAGCTTCTTTATATTAGCAATCAGCATACTGCTTGGCATCGGTTTGAGCAGGTAATCATCCGCACCTTCATCCAGCGCCCGTGCAACCATACCGGGTTTGCTGATTGCCGAAAGCACCAGGATCGGCACCTGGCTGAATTTGCGAAGTTCTTTACATACCTGCCAACCATCCATGTCGGGCATCAACAAGTCCAATACAACTACATCAGGTTTGACCTGGCGTACCAGATCGATGCCCTGGATGCTGCTGTTCGCGGCGACCACATCGAACGTATTCGGTTCGAGGATCACTTTGAGCATATCGGTCATCTCTTTATCGTCGTCAATTACCAAAACTTTGGTCTGCACGCTGCTTCTCCAAATATAGCATTGCAACAAGAATGCTGGGCATGTCTGCGATCGAACTACCAACCGGCTGTTCCTGTGTACGTCCCCTATTATGCACGAAAACCAAAGCGCCTCACCTTACAAACACTTTACAATGAAAGTGTATATTGTTCCAGACAGCAGCCTCACCCCTCGGATGCAGATCTGTTGGACCTGATCGAAAAAAAGCGAAACGGCTTGCCGGAAGACACATTCAACGATATGATAGGGTTGTACGACCAAGGCTTCCATGATGCAGCAAGATATTTCCTGCCCGAACTGTACGCAACCGGTCGATCCAAACGCCCGGTATTGCGCCAATTGTGGGGTCGACCTTGCGCTGGCGGCTGCTCTGGCAGAGCGCGAGATGATGGCGCAAACGCTTCCGCCCGAGAGCCTGCTGCCTCTGGCCCCCGAAACTTTGGTGCCGCGTATGGGTGACACCATGCTTGAGCGGGAAATCCTGACCCCGGAGCAGCTTCGGACAGCGTTGGATTACCAACAGCAGTTACAGGAACAGGGCCAGCCGCGCTTGTTGGGTCAAACTCTGATCGAGTTGGGTCTGGTAGACCGCGAAACTCTGGATCAGGTTATCACCCTGCAAATTATCCAGCTTCAAAAAGCCTTGCAGGACGCCAATCGTAAGCTTGAACAACGCGTACAAGAACGGACGCTCCAATGGTCTCAGGCAATGGAGCGCTTGACGGAATTGAACCGCTTAAAGGCAAATTTTATTTCCACAGTCTCACATGAACTGCGCACACCACTCACGCATTTGAAGGGCTATTTGGAGCTGCTGGCCAATGGCGACATTGGCGCGCTATCGGAAGAACAGCTATCTGCGGTGGCAGTGATGCAGCGCTCGGAACAGCGCCTGGAGAATTTGATCGATGATCTGATCCAGTTCTCACTGGTTTCGCGCGGCGAATTGAGCTTGAATACCGGACAGGTGCGGCTGGGGGATTTGGCGCGCGCGGCTGTGCTGCAAGCGCATCCCAAGGCGCGCAGTAAAAGTATCGATCTCCAGCTAGATATTGCCCAGGCGCTGCCGGAGATATGGGCGGATGAAGAGAAAATTGGGTGGGTGCTCTCGCAGCTCCTGGATAATGCGATAAAATTTACTCCATTAGCCGGGCAGGTTCAAATTATGTTGACGACCGATGCCGATGCAGTAACGGTGACCGTCAGCGATACAGGGATAGGTATTCCGCCAGAACGACAAGACGAAATATTCGTTGCCTTCCACCAACTGGATAGCTCTTCAACACGCCGGCAAGGCGGCACAGGTTTGGGGCTGACCCTGGTGCGCCGGATTATTGAAGCGCATGGCTCGCAGGTCAAACTTATTTCCGAAGTAGGGCAGGGAACCAGCTTTTCGTTTTCTTTGCCGGCAGCAAATCACGCCGCTGTCCAACAGTTGTGGGCGCCTGTTCAAAGGGGTGAGGATGAAATCGAATAAACCCGACACTGGCGGTTTGCGTCCGCAGGAGTTAGAGGCAATTTATGCGATCAGCCGCGCAGTTGCCCGGGCAGTAGATACCGAAGTTGTACTGGACGAGATCATCCGTCTGGTGCGCCCGGTGTTTATTTTTGATAATTTTGTCGTTTATACCTGGCGCAGCGAAGAAGGCATCCTCGACCTGACCTTCGCCAGGGCGATCGGGCGTGGGCGATTTCGCGAAGCGGATTTGGCCTGGGGCGAAGCTGTGGCGGTGGATGCTTTCCACAGTCGTCAGACGATCCTGCGCCGTGAAGAATTGACGGAAGACGACCCAACCAGTCGCGATCGCACCAGCTTGCGCTATTACCTGGGTATGCCGCTCAACCTGGGAGATGAGGTGGTTGGTTCGCTGGTCTTTGTGCGCTTTGGTGGCCCACCTTACTCTCCCGATCACATCCTGTTAGCCGAATTCATCGCCGTCCATGTTGCCCAGCTGCTCAGCCGGCACCAGCTCGTAGAACGTATTGCCCGCCTGGAAGCCAAACGCCAGCTGGATAATCTTCAAGACGGCTTCATGGCTATGGTTTCGCATGAATTGCTCACCCCGTTAGGTTTTATCAAGGGCTATGCCACAACACTCCTGCGCCAGGATACGCAGTGGGATGAAACAACCCGCCTTGAATTTCTTACTATTATCGACGAAGAAGCTGACCGCCTGCACGAGCTGATTGACAATCTGATGGATTCCTCCCGCCTGCAAGCTGGAACCCTGCGCATGAGTTTCCAACCTGTCAAACTGGACACATTCTTGCGTGATATGGCTCTGCGCGCCAACTCGCGTGAGGAAAAGCTCAAAATTGATTTACGCATCAACATAAATGGTTTGCAGGTGATCGCCGATCCGACCCGCCTGGCGCAGATTTTCGATAATCTGCTCAACAATGCTGTGAAATATGCGCCTGGCTCGCCGATCACCATCAGCCTCGACCTGGATAATAAAATGGCGCGCATTACCTTGAGCGATCAGGGTCCGGGTATTGAGCCAGAGCATCTGGTACATCTCTTTAAGCGCTTTTATCGGGTTCCCGGACAGAACACATCGATCCGCGGAACCGGTTTAGGTTTATATATATGCAAAAAGATCATCCAGGCCCACCAGGGAGAAATGGTTGTCGAATCCGAGCCGGGCAAGGGGACTGCTTTTAGCATTTATTTGCCCACAGAAAAGGTGGCTTTAGGACAGAGTTCCATCGTTCAGGAGGTGAATTCATGACGCAAAGTATATTAATTGTTGATGATGAGCCGCGCTATTTACGTCTGATGGAGGCAAACCTGGTTACGGAAGGTTTCCACGTCTTCCAGGCAACCAACGGGCAAGAAGCGGTCGATGTGGTTGTCGAGAAGCATCCTGATTTGGTGTTCCTGGACATAATGATGCCGGTCCTGGATGGGTTTGGGGCATTGGAGCGCATTCGCGAATTCTCTAATGTGCCCATCATTATAGTTACAGCGCGTGGCAGTGAGAATGACCGGGTGCGCGGCCTGGACCTGGGTGCCGATGACTATATCGTCAAGCCCTTCTCGGCGACCGAGTTATTGGCTCGGGCGCGGGCTGTGCTGCGTCGTGCACAGACTTCGGGAGGCAGTTTCCAGCAGTCCATCTTCACACATGGAAATCTGCGCATTGACTTTGCCCGGGCGGAAGTCTACAAAGGGGATAAAATGGTTTTCCTCTCGGCCACGGAATACCGCCTGCTGCTGCAATTTGCCCATAATATGGGCAGCGTGCTCACCTCGGACCAGCTCCTGACCGAAGTATGGGGCCCAGAGTATAAGGATGACAAAGAAATTCTGTGGGTAAGTATTTCCCGCCTGCGCCAGAAACTGGAAGGGGATCCAAAAAACCCACGTCATATTGTCACCCGCTCGGGATTAGGTTATACCATGCCGCAAATGTAGGATACTGAGCGCATGAAACCATTAAACACACATTTGATTCGTGCTAAAAAACTGGGCGTTTTGATCCGGGATGCGCGCCTGTCTGCGGGGCGCAGCATCCCCGATTGCGCGGCTGCCATGGGCGTGGGCGTAGAGATCTATGAGGCTTTTGAATTAGGCGACCAATCCCCATCTTTGCCGGAGTTGGAATTCCTGGCTTATTATCTGGATATTCCTCTGGAACATTTTTGGGGTCAGGAAACATTGAGCGCCCGGCTTGAAAAGAACCGCGTCGATATTCAAAAGCTAACCATTGCCCGCCAGAGGGTGATCGGCGTGCTGCTGCGCAAAGCGCGTCTGGAGGCCAAAAAGACTCTGGAAGACGTTGCCCAGGCGGCAGGGTTGGCGGTTGATGACATGGAAGCCTATGAATACGGCGAGCTTCCTGTGCCGATACCGGTTTTGGAGCAGCTGGCTGGCCTCTTGAATCGCGATCTGCGTGAATTCCAGGACCGTAAAGGACCCGTCGGAGTGTGGTTCATCCAACAGCGCGCCCTGCATGAATTTAAGGACCTGCCTCCAGAACTGCAGGAATTTGTTTCCCGACCCATTAACCGCCCATACCTTGAGCTGGCGCAGCGCCTGAGTGAGATGTCGGTGGATAAGTTGCGCGGCGTCGCCGAAGGTTTACTGGAAATTACGCTCTAATTCTTTGCAGTCCGGATTTAGCGATCTGGAATTGGAGAGGTTCAGATGGCAGATTCCATCTCGCCGCGCAAAATTTCTGCCGAGGGACAGGCAGCCTACCAACGCGGAGATTACCTGGCGGCTGTCGAACACTTTCGCGCCGCAGCTTCAGCCTATGAAGCGCTTCCGGACCGGCTGATGGCGGCAGAAATGCGGAACAATGCCAGTGTCGCTCAACTCCAGGCTGGAAACGCTGCAGCAGCTCTGGTGGAGGTGGATGGCACCGCTGAGATATTTGCTGCTGCTGGTGATGTGCGCCGCCAGGCAATGGCTGCGGGCAACCAGGCTGCTGCCCTGGAGGGGTTGAAACGTACCGATGAAGCCCTGGAAGCTTACGAGCTTTCAGCCGATCTTTTCCAGCAAGCGGGTGAGCCTGATTTGCGCCTGCATGCCCTGAAAGCCATGTCTGCTTTACAATTAGAATCTGGACGCCGCTTGCAGGCCCTGGCGACGATGAAAGCCGGGTTGGACGATCTGAAAAAACCTACGCTCAAGCAGCGCTTTTTACAGCGTTTATTGAATATCCCCTTCCGTATGTGGAATAAGTAACTGGTATCCAGGGGAGCATGATAACCCAACTAAATTTAGCTATTCGACCGGCACTGGCCTCAGACCGGCAGCGCGTTGCCAGCCTGATCCATTTTGAAGGCCATACTCACCGCCATCTGGATTGGCGCCCTCCATTGGATTGGTTGGGCTACCAGCCTTTTCTGCTGGCAGAACAACAAGGCCAATTAGTCGGGGCTATGGCTTGCCCACCTGATCCGGCAGATGTAGCCTGGGTACGGCTCTTTGCCAGCAGCATGCACCTGCCTATTCAAGGGGTATGGGAAGTGCTATGGGATGCTTTACTGCAGCAAATCGCAGAAACGCATACGGTAAGCCGCCTGGCAGCCCTGCCGCTGAGCCACTGGTTTGAAGATTTGCTGGTCAAGAGCAATTTTGCGCAAACCCATGCTGTAGTAATGTTGAATATTGAGCTTCCCCGCCTGACCTTTGTTGCACAGCCCGCCCCCGACGATGTAAACCTGCGTTTGATGAGCCTGGATGACTTGCCATCCGTAAGGATCGTTGACGTAGCGGCATTCCAGCCGATCTGGCGGAACTCGCTTCCCTCCTTAGAGATTGCTTTCCAGCAGTCAGATATTGCCACGGTTGCCGAGCTGGATGGTGAGATTATTGGCTATCAGATCAGCACCGGGACTGCGGGCGGAGGTCACCTGGCGCGTCTGGCAGTCCACCCCACCCAGCAGGGCCGGCGGATTGGTAAAAGCTTGTTGTTGGATATGCTCTCCCGTTACAAACGCCGCGGTATCACTCGTGTGACGGTTAACACACAGCAAAATAATCCTAGCTCACTGATTCTTTACCAGAAAGCTGGTTTTATCTTGACCGGGGAAGAATACCCGGTCTATGAATTTACCCCTTAAAATCAATAGAAGTTACGCATTTTCCAACCAGGTGCGTAATTACTGAATCAATTATCCTGCGTTGAGGAGCCTTGTCATGAAGGAAGTAGAGAACACCTGGCGTGCTCGAGATGGGGCAGAGTTATTTGCACTCGGCTGGCTGCCGGCTGAGAGCCCAAAGGCAGTGATTGGTTTAGTGCACGGCCTGGGTGAGCATAGCAGGCGCTACCAGCATGTGGCGGCGCATTTTGCGCAGGCGGGTTATGCGGTGTACAGCTTCGACTTGCGCGGGCATGGGAAGACCCCCGGAGTGCGGGGCCATGCATCATCGATTGATCAGATTCTTCAGGATATCGACTTAATGCTCGAGAAAATCAGCCAGAGCTACCCCGGCTTACCCCGTTTCTTATATGGGCACAGCCTGGGGGGCATTCTGGTGTTGGATTATGCGCTGCGTTACCAGGCCGATCTGGCGGGTGTGATTGCAACAAGTCCCGGTCTGGCTACTGCTCTTCATGAGCAGAAATTTAAAGTATTACAGGTCCGGGTTTTAAATGCAGTATTACCGAAAATCACCCTCCCTACAGGTCTGGATGCCAGTTCGATCTCGCGCGATCCAAAGGTTGTTCAAGAATACAAGAACGATCCTCTGGTTCATGATCGCGCCAGTCTGGGTTTTGCCAGGGGCATGCTGGATATGGTCAATTGGGTGATGGCACATGCCCAGGAATTTCGTTATCCACTTCTGCTATCTCATGGCACAGGCGACAAGCTTGCTTACGCCCGGGGCAGTCAGGAGTTTGCCAGGCTGGTGCCTGGCAACGTTACTCTCAAGCTTTGGGAAGGCCTTTATCACGAAACGCACAATGAGCCTGAGAAAGAGCAGGTGCTGCAGTATTTATTAGGGTGGATGGACCAACAACTTGTTCTACGGATGAAATAAACGAAAACATTATTCAAACATTAATCCAGAACCCCAGTTGGCGACTGGACAAAGCCTGTCTGGTATGGCAAAATTCATCAATTATCCGAACAGGAGATCTTATGGAAAAGAAAAAGTCCCTCTCAAAACGCGAAACCATTCGTGAGGAACGCCGCCGGAAAGAACAGCGCAACAAACTGCTGATCATTGGCGCAGCAACGGTAGTTGCCCTGGTGCTCGGCGCTATTTTGATTTTACCCAGCCTGATCAATGCCAATGCTCCGGTAGGTGAGATTGTCCAGATTACACCGGTAGCCCATCCTATGGAAGATGGTCGCGCTCTGGGGCCGGTGGAAGCGAAAGTCACCGTAGAGGTCTTTGAAGACTTTCAGTGTATTGCCTGTAAGGGTTTCTCCGAAACCATAGAGCCGCTGGTCATTCAAAATTATGTGGAAACCGAAAAAATCCGCTATGTATTCAAGCACTACCCGTTCCTGGATGATCGCTCAAGCATCAAGGAATCGGATCAGGCTGCGAATGCCAGCATGTGTGCGTTGGAGCAAGGCCGCTTCTGGGATTATCACGATATCTTGTTTGCCAATTTTGGTGAGGGGTCTGGAGCTTACACGGATAAGCGCCTGGAAGCCTATGCCGATTCGTTGGGATTGGATATGGCTGAGTTTAATGCTTGCTACAAAGACAAACGTTATAACGATGAGATTCAGCAGGACCTTGCCGATGGGACAACGCTGGGTGTGACCGGGACGCCCACAGTTTACGTGAATGGCCAGCGCGCCGGTCGCGAAGGTCTCGTGGCGACGATTGAAGAGATCAGCCAGTTGATCGAGCAGGAACTGGCGGCCAGCGGATCTTGATCTGTTGTTTTATGAATGAAGTAGCGAGCCCGGTTAATCCACCGGGCTCGCCTTTTTATGAATAGGACTTACGCAATTGGATATTACCCGGAACTGCGTTAATCAGTTTTTGCGATAGTTTCTACTCAATTCAAGGGAATCCCCAGGGCGGTCAGGATCGCCACGATAATCGGGGCCACAATCAGTGCGGGCAGGAAGTTCCCCACACGGATAGGTTTGATCTCCAGCAGATTGCTGATCGCCAGGCCCAGCAGCAGTACACCGCCGGTAGCCGTCATCTCGTCCATCATGGCAGTGGAGAGCAGCGCCTGGGCCTGGGTGGCGACCAGGCTGATGCCTCCCTGGTATACCAGGATCACCAGGCTTGAAAAAAGGACGCCGACTCCCATCGAAGAAGCGAAAGCCAGTGCGCCAAACGCATCCAGGATAGATTTAATTGCCAGCAGGCTGTAGTCGCCGGTCAGGCCGTCCTGGATCGAGCCGAGAATAGCAATCGGGCCAACTGCAAATAATAGAGAAGCAGCCAGGAAACCGCGCACAAAGCGGCTGCCGTGGCTGCTGGTGACCACCTCAGTGCTGGCTGCCTGACGGCTGCGCCCATTCGACAGGCGCTCCTCCAGCCAGGCGCCCAGGTTGCGCAGGCGATCTTCGATCTGCCACCACTCGCCCAGCAGGCTGCCAATGAGCAGCGCGCCGGCAATCACCAGCGGCTGCTGGGTATCGAAAGACATCTGGATGCCAATGATGGCGGTGAATAGCCCCATACCCGCCAGGACAGTCTGACGGACACGGTCGGGCAGGCGCGCGCCGAATAATAAACCCAGCGCGCCGCCGATTAAGATGGCAGCAACATTGATGAAGGTTCCAGTCAAGATCGAATAGCCTCGGTGATAAAGTGGGGTTGGCCTGGATTATTGCTTGGCCAGGGTGGGTAGGTCTTTTCCGGCGGTCTGGTTTTCGAGCAGTTCAAGCACGAAACATAACGATGACAGCCGGTTCAAGTAGCGCAGCAGCTCGATATTTTCTAAATCGCCGGCGTGGATCATGTGGGCGACCCTCCGCTCTGCACGGCGCACAATGGTGCGCGCCAGGGCCAGGGCCGCGCCGGCCAGCGAATCGCCTGGCACGATGAATTCGCGCGGCATGCCCACCTGATTGCCAATCTGATCCGTTTCGGCCTCCAGCCAGGCAACACGTTCGCTGCTGATATAACGAAACGTGGCTGCGTTTTCGGGTGTGGCCGATAATTCAGCCATCAGGCGATACAGATCGCGCTGAGCGGTCAGGATCAGCTCAGCCGTATGGGGATGCTGGCACAAGGCGCGCGCCATGCCCAGCGCCGCGCTGGCCTCGTCCACCGATCCAATCGCTTCTGGGCGTGGATCGTATTTGGGCACCCGGCCTTCGCCCAACAGTCCCGTGTATCCGTCGTCTCCAGTGCGTGTGTAGAAATCAGACATGTCCGAATTATAACCCCTTCAGCCTCGCTCCTGTCAAACAATGCTGTCCGTTATCTCGAACCTCTTTTCTTGCGCTGGTGCTGTGTAGTTCATATCAAACAGACAACACTGAGTCCAGAAAAGTTTCCAGGCAGCATCCCTGGTCTTGATTACAACCTGATCGGTCCGAATTCGGGGTATAATAAAATTCCAGTGAGGGACTGACATAATACCCGGAAAGGAGTCTCATCATGCAAATTCGTTGTACAAACTGCCACCGACCCTATGCGCTCGGCAAAGCTGAGGTCCATGCTTTGTTGGACCAGATGGAAGCTGAAAACTTCAATCATGTGAATGCTCCCTGCCCGCACTGCCGGCGGGTAAATCGAGTTTCCCGCGATGAGTTAGTGCGGGCTGCGCCGGACTGGCGCCCACAGGAAGAAAAGACGGAGACTGAATGACCTCTGCTCGCTTTTACGAGTCCCCCCAGGAGCTAAAAGCTGCCCTCAACACCCAACAATATATTGCCAATGATGAAATAGCCACCATCTTGTTTCTCAGCCAGCAGCTGGGGAAGCCCTTGCTTACTGAGGGCCCCGCCGGGGTAGGCAAGACCGAGCTGGCCAAAGCCATCGCTGGCGCCACCGGGCGCGAGCTGATCCGCTTGCAGTGCTACGAAGGCCTGGACGAGACCAAAGCGCTGTACGAATGGGAGTATGCCAAGCAGCTGCTCTATACTCAACTGCTGCGCGACAAGCTTCAGGAGACGCTCTCACAGGCTTCCACACTCACCGAGGCTGCTGACCGTCTGGCAGACGAAGAAGACGTATTCTTTTCCATGCGCTTCCTGTTACAGCGCCCGCTGCTTAAGGCAATCCTGAGCCCAGAACCCACCGTATTGTTGATCGATGAAGTAGACCGCTCAGATGCCGAGTTTGAAGCCTTCCTCCTGGAGGTGCTGAGCGATTTTCAGGTGAGCGTGCCCGAGCTGGGCACCCTGACTGCCGTCCACCGCCCGCTGGTGATCCTCACCAGCAACAATACGCGCGAGCTGAGTGAAGCGCTCAAGCGCCGCTGCCTGTATCTGTTTATCGATTACCCCACCCTCGAACAGGAGATGGCCGTGGTGCGCCTGAAAGTCCCTGAGCTTGCACCCAGGCTGGCCCGCCAGGCCGTCGAGCTGGTGCACAGCCTGCGCACGCTGGACCTGCGTAAATCCCCCAGCATCAGCGAGACCCTGGATTGGGCAAAAGCACTGGTGGCGCTGAACACCAGGAGTCTGGATAAGACTGCCCTAGAAACCACCTTGAGTATCCTATTGAAACATGAAAGTGATTTGCAGCGTGCCCGGCGCTGGCTCCAGCGAAGTGATCATAGCGGAAAGGTGGACGACAGCGGGTCTTCATCGGTCACTCGCTGGCGAAATTAAAGGTTGATTTAAGCTCTGCTTGCACACTGATTTCCCCGGTTCACATTTACTGGTAACGGGAGGTCTCCATGGAAGAACGCATCCTCAAATTTATCGCTGCCCTGCGGGCCGGGGGCGTGCGTGTCAGCCTGGCAGAGAGCGCAGACGCGTTCGCTGCCATCGATCGCCTGGGGGTAAAGAGTCGCGAACTGTTCCGGCTGGGCATGCGGGCGACCATGGTCAAGGATGCTGCCAACCTGGCTGTTTTTGACGAGTTATTCCCCTTGTTTTTTGGCATCCAAGAGACACCGCTGATGTTCAATCCCTCCCAGGAACTGACGCCAGAGGAGGCGGAGATGATCGCCCAGGCTTTGCAGCAGTTCAACGACCGGCTGCGCAGTATGCTGGAGCGCCTGCTCAAAGGTGATCTGTTGGATCCCGATGAACTGGCGCAGTTTGGACATATGGTCGGCCTGGACCATATCGAAGATCTGCGGTACCGCCAATGGATGGCGGGACGCCTACAGAAGGCACTGCAGTTCAAGCAGGTGCGTGATGCGCTCGAGGCGCTGGCGGAGACCCTTGAACAAATGGGGATGGACAAACAGCGTGTGGAACAACTGGCGCGCATGTTGCAGGCGAACCAAAAAGCCCTGCAGGATCAGCTCAGCCAGTATGCCGGGCAGCGCATTGCGGAAAACCTGAGCAACCGGCCTCCCGAAGCAGATGTGAATGGTCTGCTCGACCGCCCGTTCAATGCGCTCTCTGACCAGGATCTGGAGCGCTTGCGTAAAGAGGTGCAGCGCCTGGCAAACGCCCTGCGCACGCGCGTGGCTCTGCGCCAGAAACACGCCAAAACCGGGCAATTAGACGCCAAGGCGACCCTGCGGGCCAATCTCAAGCACGGCAGCGTGCCGGTCGAGATCCGCCACCGCGACCGCCACCTGCGCCCCAAGCTGGTGGTAATCTGCGATGTCAGCACCTCCATGCGCTCGTGCACAGAGCTGATGCTCAGCCTGTTGTACGCCATGCAGGACCAGATCGCCAAAACGCATGCCTTCGCGTTCATCGACCACCTGGAATATATCTCTCCCGATTTGAGCAGGCGGCAGTCCACAGAAGCTGTGAATCAGGTTTTACAGCGCATGCCGTCCGGTTATTACAATACTGACCTGGGCTTCAGCCTGGAAAATTTCTACGATCAGTACCTGAATCTGATGGACAGCAGGACCACTTTTATCATTGTGGGGGATGGGCGCAATAATCACAACAACCCGCGCCTGGAATTATTCCGGCAGCTGGCGCGCCGCAGCCGGCGCACGGTGTGGTTGAATCCGGAGTTGCCCGCGATGTGGGGCTCGGGCGACAGCGACATGCTCAAATATGCCCCGGAATGCGATACCATCCTCCAGGCAGGCACGCTCTCCGAGCTGACCCGCGCCGTCGATCAATTGTTATAGGGCTAACGTCGTTGATAAATGAATGGGCCGCTTATGGTGATCCAGGCGGCCCAGTGTGTTCGACTGCTCAGGTGATGGCAGGCGTGCTCTCGACATCTTCTTGCGGCGAGCGCAGATACAGATAATTCAACTCTTTGATGCGTTTTCCAAGCGCCTCGGACAGCGCGCCGGCAGGCATGCGCCAGGTCCAGTTGCCACTGGGACGACCGGGGTAATTCATGCGGGCGGAATTATCCAGGTCTAGAAAATCCTGCAGGGGAGCGATGGCAAACACCGCCACAGAAGACCACACCCCGCGGATCAGGTCCCAGGCGATATCGCGCCCATCCCGGTTCATATAGCGGCGATAAAAGTCCTTCTCGTCTTCTTCCACCCGCTCATACCAGCCGCGGGCGGTGTCGTTATCGTGTGTGCCGGTATACGCCACACAGTTGACCGGGTAATTGTGCGGCAGGAAGGGATCGATAGGGCCGCCGGCGAAGGCAAACTGCAGGATCTTCATGCCGGGCAGTTCGTAGCGTTCGCGCAGCGCCACCACATCCGGCGTAATTACCCCCAGGTCTTCGGCGATAATGGGCAGCTCGCCCATCTCCTCGCGCACAGTATCAAAGAAATCAACCCCCGGGCCGGGCGCCCAGCGCCCCTTCTCGGCGGTTTTGGCGTCGCCGGGGACTTCCCAGTAACCGACAAAACCGCGGAAATGGTCAATCCGCACAATATCGACCAGCTGCAGCACTCCCTGAACGCGCTCTATCCACCATTGATAACCCTGGTCGCGATGCCTGTCCCAGCGGTAAAGCGGGTTGCCCCATAACTGCCCGGTGGGAGAGAAATAATCCGGCGGCACCCCGGCGACCGAGGTGGGCATTCCTTTTTCATCCAGGTAAAACAGCTCCGGGTGCGCCCACACATCGGCGCTGTCGTGAGCGGCAAAGATCGGGATATCCCCAATAACGCGAATTTTGCGCTGCGCGGCGTGCAGTTTCAAAGCCGCCCACTGCCGGTAGAACAGGAACTGGCGGTAGATGTGGCGCTGGATTTGCAGCAAGTGCTCCTGCGTGAAAGCCTCCAATGCCCCAGGCTCCCGGTCGCGCAGTTCTGCTTCCCAGGTGGGCCAGGGCGCGCTGCCATGGACGTCCTTGAGCGCCATGAACAGGGCGTAATCTTCCAGCCAGGCAACCTGCGCAGCTTGAAAATGGCGGAAAGCCTCGCTTAAATTGGGGCTGGCATGGTAGCCAAAATATTCATAAGAACGGTCCAGCAGGTCGAGCTTCCAGGGGATGACTGCCCCGTAATCGACCTGCTGCGCGGGGAACTGCGGCAGGTTCGCCAGGTCGTTGGCATGGATCAGGTTATCCGCCAGCAAAGCCTCCGGGCTGATCAGGTAAGGATTGCCTGCAAAAGCCGAAAAAGATTGGTAGGGCGAGTCACCATAGCCGGTCGGCCCCAGGGGCAGCACCTGCCACAGCGTGCAGCCGTGGTCAGCCAGGTAATCAATCCAGCCATGCGCCTGCGGGCCAAGATCACCGATCCCGTAGGGACCGGGCAGGCTGGTGGGATGTAACAGGATCCCGGACGAACGCTCAAAGTTCATAAGGCAGCCTCTTGGTCTGGATATAGTCATCACTGCGGATGAGCATGGAGGGCAGGTCCTCGGGGATGACATCGGTGGCGATCATGCCGCCGCCTTCCACGACCACGCCCTCGGGCAGGACTGAATGTTTGCCCACCATGCAGATGCGCAACTCGTTGGTGTGCATCTCACCCACCCTGGCGTTGGCGCCAATATGCGCGCGCTTGTCGATGATCGCCCGCTGGATAATGGCCCCGCTTTCGATCACACATTCGGTGAGGATGATGGACTCGCGGATGACAGCGCCGCTTTTGACCACCACCCCGGGGGCCAGCACGCTGCGCTCGATCTCTGCGCCGGAGGCGATCACGCAGCCATCGGTGATCATGCTGTCCTTGATGATCGCCCCGCTGGCGATGCGCACGGGTGGGCGTTCTTGCGTGCGGGTGTGGATAATCCAGGAGCGGTCATTCAGGTCGATCGAAGGCGGCTCATTGAGCAAATCCATATGCGCCTGCCAGTAAGAGGATGTGGTTCCTACATCCACCCAGTAGCCGGAATAGGGGAAGGCGAACACGCGCTTGCCCTGCGCGATCAGGCGGGGGAGGATATCCTTTCCAAAATCATGCGATGAATCATTGTCCTGGTGATCCTCCCACAGGGCGGTATCCAGGGTGTCCAGGTTGAACAGGTACACGCCCATATTCGCCAGGGTGGAGGGAGGATCTTTGGGCTTCTCGATAAAGGAGGTGACCCGGTAATCATCCCCCACGCCGACAATACCAAAGCGGCTGCCTTCGGAGAGCGGCACGCGGATGGTCGCCATGGTCAGATCGGCGCCCTGGTCGTTGTGAAAGGCCACCATGGCGTCGTAATTCATCTCGTAGATGTGGTCGCCAGACAGAATCAGCACGTTCTCAGGTTTGCCCTGCTTGATGAACAGGAAGTTCTGCTGCACCGCATCGGCTGTTCCCAGATACCAGTCGGAGGCGCCGCGCGCTTTGTAAGGCGTCAGGATGCGCACCCCGCCGGTGAACTCCCGGTTCATATCCCAGGGACCGCCGGCGCCGATGTGCTCGATCAGTGATTGCGGGCGATACTGGGCCAGGATCATCACGTCAAAAATCCCCGAGTTGGCGCAATTGGACAGCGTGAAGTCGATGATGCGGTATTTGCCGGCGAAGGGTACGGCCGGTTTGGTGCGTTTTGCGGTCATGACCCCCAGCCGGGAGCCTTCACCGCCTGCCAGAATTATCGCACGAGTTTTCATGCTACCCCTCCTGATGCTACTTGCTCAATGAATTTGAATATCCAGGTACGATCACGTAACGGGTGCTCCAGCAAAATGAATTTACATGGATTTACAGGATGGACAGGATAAACCGTTCTCTTCAAACAATTTTTCTTACCCTGTAATTCCTGTCCATCCATGTTAATTACCGTCCGGTTGGGCAGAAGCCCTGGACTTACGCGGGCGTTTCACCGGCGCTTTTGGTCCGGTTTTACCCGGCTGGGGGCTGGCTGCAACGCGGTCAGCCTCAGCCTGGGTGACAACCTCGGCAGCGCGCGCCAGCTTGATTGCGCTGGTGATCTGGGCGCAGTGCTCCTGGAAATGCCCCGGGGTTTGTAGCAGGTTATAACCCAGCCGCCAGTAGCTGCGCTTGCGCTGCACAAACTCCGCCGGCAGGCCAGCCACCATGGCGGCTGTCTCGGCCAGCAGGGATTCCAGCGCCTCCAATAGGCCATCCAGGGTCGGGATGGCTGCCAGGGTCGCCTGGGCCCGGGCCGGCTGGTGGACATGATACATGAAATCCGCTTCCTGCCCCTCGATCAGACCGGAAATCCAGGCATGCGTGTCGCGCTCGGTGGCGATCAGGTGGGCGAGTACTTCCAGGCTGGACCATTCGTCCGGGCCGGGTTTGTAGGCCAATTCCATCTCACTGGCCCCATCCAGGCATTCTCGCAGCGCCGCCATCCCCGCCGCATCGATCTGGCGCGTGTTCTCGGCCAGCTCCGCTGCCGTGGCGGGGATCTCCGGCAGGTAGCGGCTGGAAAGGGTCATCTTTAAGCGCTGTTTCTCGCCGCCCCGGTAATATTGGACGGTCACTTTCTCGCCCGCCTTGTGCGTGCGGATCACGTTGATCACGTCCGATAGGCCGGCCAGCTTGCGCCCGGCAAGTTTGGTCAGGATATCGTCTTTTTGCAATCCGGCTGCCTGAGCGCCCAGGCCTTCAACGACATTATGGATGCGCAGCCCGCTTTTCCCTTTGGGCAAACCCAGCTCGGCGGCCTGTTCGGGGCCGACGGGCTCCAGCCCTGCCACCCCGAGCAAGGGCATACGCACAAAGCGCAGGTCCAGGCCGGTCTCCAGCACCGATTTCAGGTTTTCGAGCCCCACCTGCCAGCCGCGCCGGGAAGCCTGGATCACCGGCTTCCAGGTTTTGTCATCGCTCATCCCGCTTTGTTCCAGACTGACTTTTGTGCCCCCGTCTTCAGGCACCAGCGACACCCTGACCCGGGTAGCAGCCGGCTCGCCCCGCCCGTGCCAGGAGAAGACGATTTTTTTGAAGGGTTTCAGGCGGATAAATTCGCCACTGGCGAAATAGCCGCTGTTCCACCAGACATACAACCGGCCTCCCTCGTGGGCGTCCGCCTGAGCAATATTGCACAGCCACTCGCATAGAGCGGTGGCGTTGGTAAACGCGCTGAACACCTCATCGACCGGAGCGTGTACGAATTGTTTGAACTTCAGTTTGCTTTTTTTGTCCGGCATAAGGTTCCCTGCCTGGTTATGGATGGATTTTACCTGCTGCGCTGGCGCTGGATGACCGACAGGTAAAGATCTAAATACTGGCGGGCAAAACGCGCCCACGAGAAATCTTGCGCCATGCCACGCCGCTGCAAGGTCTGCCAGTAGGCCGGCAGGTTATAGGCGTCCAGGGCGCGGCCCAGGGCCACGGCAAAATCGTCTGCCCTAGCGCGCTTGAAGAGCAAGCCCGTGTTGTGGGCTCCTCGGCGGCGATCCGTGATCGTATCCCGCAGGCCGCCGGTGGCGCGTGCCACCGGCACGCAGCCGTAGCGCATGGCGATCATCTGGGTCAGGCCGCAGGGCTCGTAGCGTGAGGGGATCAGCAGCGCGTCGCTCCCGGCAAATATACGCCGGCTGAGAGCCGCGTCGAAACGGATGGCAGCCCGCACGCGGTCAGGGAATTCAGCTTCAAATTCCCGCACCTGGTCTTCGATGGCCGGTGTGCCGCTGCCCAGCACCACCACCTGCCAGGGCTGGTCCGCCAGGGCCCGAAACGCGGGCGGCATCAGATCCACGCCCTTCTGGTGATCCATGCGTGAGACCATCCCAAACAGCAGCGTGTTGGGCGCTTCTGGCAGGTTGAATTCGCGCTGCAAGGCCAGCTTGTTGGCCAGGCGGCTGGATAAATTCTGGCTGTTGAAGACTGCGCTCAGGGCGGGGTCCTGCTCGGGGTCCCAGGCCAGCATATCGAGCCCGTTCAGGATCCCGGAAATGGTTGCCTGGCGCGTGCGCAGGAATTTGTGCAGGCCCGAGCCGAACGCCGGGGTGAGGATCTCCTTCGCATAGGTGGGCGAGACAGCTACCAGTTGATCAGCGCTTAATAAACCCAGGGGCAGCGGCATTTGCACTGCCCAGGCCGGCAGGGCGCTTCCGCTGGCAGCCGGCAGACCGAAAGCCTCGAGGGCTGGCTCGGCGCCCACGCCCAGGTAAGGCAGATTGTGCACCCCCAGCACGCTGGCAGTGTGCTGGAAGAAACCCCCAGCGCTGCGCAGGCGCTGCAGGGCATAAACTGCCGGTGCGGTGTGCCAGTCGTTGGCGTGCAGCACATCGGGCTGCCAGTCCAGCCGGCGGCACAATTCCAGGGCTGCCAGGGAGAAAAAGGTGTATTTATGCCCGTCGATCAGGTTGTCGCCGCTGTAGACCGGCGCAGCGGCGGGGACCGGCTCCCCGGCGATAAAATAAACCGGCACGCCGTTCCATTCCAACTGATAGACATCCGCTTGCAGGGGGCCGGACTGGTGCGCCACAGGAAAGCTGACCACCGGCTGCAGGGCATAAGATTTTTTGTGGATCGCGCCATGCAGGGGCAGCGCCAGGCGCACATCCACAGCCAGCCCGGGCGGCGCGATCTCCCTCAGCGCGCGCGGCAGAGACCCTGCAACGTCGCCCAAGCCCCCAATCTTGACGAATGGGTCTGCTTCAGCAGCCAGGAACAATACTCTCAGGATAGATTGCACGCGCCGCCTCCCCATATCGCAATGTTTCTTTACAGGTGGAACAATTCTATTTTACACGATATTGCCCCACCAGGCTGCCAGGGCTTGGTGGAGAGAGGATTATTTTGTATAATCGATAGCTAGAGGCAAGCGCACCGCCTAGGGCAGCACCTATACGTAAAGTTACGACCAAGAGAACCGTCTGAGCTTGGTAAATGGGGAGCTACAACGATGGGGACGGAAAGCAGGTAAAATCAGTAAATGACCACAACAGATATAAAGGTTTCCGATATGGAAATTGAACCGAAGTGGATTTTTTGGGTGACCCATGTACAGAGTCAGTCAATTAGAATCCAAAGTTATTCGATATTTATTAAATGTATTGTCAACAGTGATCAAATATCTATCGAGAATCATCCATCAATTCGAATTGCTGAAATCCAAGAATGTGGTCATGCATTAATCACACGATTTCACTCTATTCATACGAAGTTATTAATGAAAGATGGGAGGATGATCGAGATTGCAGTAGCAGATCCTTTTTATCCAAACTTTAAAAATCGAAATAATGCTTCTGAAGCGTGGGCGTTCAAAGAGATAATCAATGAATTAATGGCAGGACAGCAACCAAACCACCTTAATAGTCCATATGATAGGGCAAAACATAAAGCCAAGTTCTATCCCGATGATGCAAATTATGATCCCCACGTGTCGCCATTGGAGTACTATCATAGATACAGAAAGCGTTGGTCTGCTTTAGAAATAATTGTCAGAGTTACAATGACTGTGATCATTTCTATTCTTATGTTTTTAATTATTGTGTTAATAGCCCAATATCTGGGTGCTTGAATGACTGGATGAATAAGTTGTTCGTCAATAAATAGACTAATCTTACATTTGGAAGGTAAGAGTTGATTGTCCATTACCATGGGATGAATAATAGGGGAAAGCTACGTGCTTCATTGACAGCTAATCATCAATGATCGAAATATTTAAGTTGGCCACCCGACCAGCCCTATCGCCTCAGGCAGCATGCACCCGCCTCCTCTCACTTCCTTACATTAAAAATATATGTCATGAATGTTAAGCTTCATTTATCCATTTTTCTGGGATAATTGTCACTGGCAGATCCTGGGAGAAAGATGCACAATTAGTTCTGCCAACCTTAACCCGGACAGGTGGATGGGAACTCAATCGCTTAGCATTCACGCCCATTTCTATCAACCGCCCCGCGAGGACCCGCTCACGGGCCGTATTCCCATTGAGGTCGGCGCCGCCCCCTTCCAGAACTGGAACGAGCGTATCCACGCCGAATGTTACCGCCCCAATGCCGAGCTGCACAATTTCGAGCAGATCAGCTTCAACGTCGGCCCCACCCTGCTGGCATGGATGGCTCACCACGACCCGCAAACAGTAACCAAGATCGTCGCCCAGGATGCGGCTAACTTGCGCCGCAATGGGGTGGGCAACGCCATCGCCCAGGGCTACAACCACACCATCCTGCCGCTGGGCTCGCGCAGTGACAAGATCACCCAGGTCGCCTGGGGCTGCGCCGAGTTCCGCCATCGCTTTGGGCGCGACCCGCAGGGCCTGTGGCTGCCGGAGACGGCAGTGGACCTGGAGACCCTGGAAGTGCTGGAGCAGGCCGGGCTGCGCTTCACCATCCTGGCCCCCTGGCAGGCAGGGGATGGCAGCGGGGAAGTCGATCCCACCGAGCCGTACCTGGTGGAGCTGCCTAACGGGCGGCGTTTCACAGTTTTCTTCTACCAGAAGGACCTCAGCACCCGCATCAGCTTCGACCCCAGCGCCACGGTCAACGCCGACGATTTCGCTCGCCATGTCCTGATGAGTTATTTCAACCCCGAAAAGACCCGCCGCGGCGAGCCCCAGCTTATCCTGGCTGCCTCGGACGGCGAGCTGTACGGGCACCACCAGCACCTGCGCGACCGCTTCCTGGCGCGCCTGATGGACGGAGCCGTCTCCCCGCTCGACCTGCACAAGACTTACCCGGCCTTATGGCTGCAGCAGCACCCGCCCCGCCAGTCCATCGCAATCCGCGAGGAGACCTCCTGGAGCTGCCACCACGGCGTGCTGCGCTGGAAGACCGCCTGCGGCTGCACCCCCGGCGATGCCGCCTGGAAGACCAACCTGCGGATTGCGTTGGAGCGCCTGGCGGAGAGCCTGGACGGGGTTTATAAAGAGGCCGTCCGCCCGCTGGTGGGCAACCCGCTGGAGCTGCGGAACCGCTATATTCATGTGATCCTGGGGGAGATGAGCGCCGAGCAGTTAATCGAAGAGCAGGCCGGCCGCGCCCTGACCAACGAGCAGGTCCGCCGCGTGCACCTGCTGCTGGAGGCGCAGCGCGAGCGCCAGCGCATGTTTACTTCCTGTGGCTGGTTCTTCGAGGATTTCGACCGCATCGAACCGCGCAACAACGTGGCTTACGCCGCCCAGGCAGTGCTGCTCACCCTGCAGGCCACCGGCATCGATCTGAGCGGGATGGCCTTGCGCGACCTGGCCCTGGTGCGCAGCGCACGCTCCAGCCTGACCGCCGAGCGGGTCTTCCTGCGCCACATGGAGCGCGCCTGCTCCCAGCCCGGCGAGCAGATCGGGTTTGCTGACTGATTAACTCCCGCTTGAAATTAATTGAATATCAAAGGCGTGATTGACCCTAATCAATTTTACGAGCCAGATCGGTAATGGACCTTACAGGTTTCTGTATAGCTTTACCGATGCTGTCTGCCTGGAAGAATTTTTTTCCGACCTATTCAGAAAACCTTAAAACCTGTACGGTCTGCTCATGGATCGAGGAACAGACCGTACAGGTTTTAAAGTAATCAGAAGCGATGCATGTTTAGAGCTGGATAGTAATCTGGATACCCAAACGTTCTGCGGAAACCTGTACGGTCGTCTGTAAAAAAGATTACCAATGAAGAATGTGAAAATCTATCAGGTTTCTGAATTGCCTTGCCGTTCCCGAAACCGTGATCAGGAATAAGACCCGGCAGTATCAGCAAACCTTTTAACCTGTAGGGTCCATCGCTGGTCTGGTTCTGTTGAAATTGATCAGATCACCTGAATCCCCGTTAACATGGATGAACAGAATGTACAGGATAAACGCCTGGGATTTCGCTTTTCTTTTCGTCCCCCTGCTTCTTTGCGAGAAAGATATACCTAGAACAAGATGATAAGTCTGCCAATAAATCTTCCTGCCGTTAGATGCATCAACAATTAGACCCCTGGGGTTTCTAAAACCCCAGGGGTCTGTAACGTGAGCGGTAAACCAGGATTCAATATTGATCTTTTTTTCGAATCCTGTTTATCCTGTCCATCCATGTGAATAATCTTTTACTGCACGCCCGCCAGCAGTTTCTCCACCTGATACCCCGAAGCAGCTTCCGCTTCCATCAGCTTCTGCACCACCGCAAAGCGCTCTGCAATGGCTGCCTGCGGCCTGACGCCGCTGGTCGGGAGATCCAGCAAGGTGATGGCGAACAGCCACCACAGCAGTTCTTCAAAACTTTCCTGGTTGAACCACAGGGTATCCTGGTAGCGGTTCTCGCCGATATAACGCTGTACCAATCCATCTCGCAGCAGCTCCTGTAAGGCTTTAGATGCCCGGCTGGCAGGGGCGGATGCCTCGGCGTACCAGTTTTGCTGCCCGGTCAGCAGGCGCACCAGCCCAGTCAGGTGCTCAGCGCGGCCCTCGTCGGCGCCCAGATCCAGCAGCGCCTGGCGCATGATCTTGCTCAGCATCCACTCGTCAATCCACGAGCGGCTTTGCTCGGCGTACCCTTCAGGCGTCGGGTTGAGCAGCTTGCCCAGCTTGCGGGTAATGATGTAGGTCAATAGAGCGCCCCACACCGGCAGGTCATCATTCAACAGAGCAGGACGAGCCTTCGCTGGGCGTGCCAGCGCAAGGCTGGTGGCTTTGCCGTTCAGCAGATACGCCGCTGCAGGGGCCAGCTCTGCGTTCTCCGCTTTTTCCAGCCCTGGCAGCGCCAGCAGGGTTTTTACATCCTGCAGGATCTCGGCAGTCAGGGCTTCGACATCCCCCGCCGCGCCCGTGTAATGGCGGATCTCTCCCAGCAGGGCGCCCAGTTTGGTCTCGGCTTCCGCCAGCGCCTGGGAGCGGGTGGCAGTATAGGTGTCTTTAGCGCCGATCTGGTGCGTCGCCAGCCAGCTCAGCGAGCCGGCGTTGACCAGCTCGCGGTAAGCGCGGTGGACAGGCTGCAGGAAAATCTCCTGCAGGGCTTCGTCGATGTTGGGCACGCCGCGCCCGTTCAGGTAGGCGGTCAACTGGGCGTAGTGCTTCCAGGCATTGTCCTGCAGCACCCGGAAATCGAGGTACACGCGGTACTGGTAAGCGCCCAGCTCGACATACAAACCTGAGTTGTGGATTTCGGCGCAGTTGCGGATATATTCCAGCCCGCGGATGGGATCGCGGAAAATCACGTACAGCTCGGGGTCATCAGGCAAAGCCAGCCCTTCAGAAATGCTTTTTTGAGCCAGACCGTGCGCGCTTTTATCCAGGTAAGCAGCCGAGGTGCGGATCCAGCCGCGCGTGTCGCCGAAGCGGTTGTGGTACACCACCAGGCCGCGCTCTTCGCCAATCCGGTTGGAATAGGCATACACATTCTCGTCCACATGCCCTTCGGGGGTGTAGAAATCGTACAGCAGGAAGTTTTCCACCCCGGCAAACAGGTAGCGCTTGCGCAGCAGGGGGAAGACCACTCGTTCGTGTTGTTCCACCAGGTAACCGTCCGGGCGTTCGTCCCAGTAGGCTCGGCGGAATTCCATGCCGTATTTCTCGGTGTAGCCCTCGATCTGCCCGTGCCCGAACATGGGCAGCCCGGGCAGGGTCGCCATCACAATGCAGATGCCGAAGTATTTGTCGCCCTTGCCGTACTGCTCCACCGCTGTGCGCTCGTCGGGGTTGTTCATGAAGTTGACGTAGCGCTTGAGGATCTCCGGCTCGAATTCCAGGGTGTTTTTGATCGCCATGCGGTATTCGGCGTTTTTCTCATCGCGCAGCATATTCATAAAGGCGCTGTTGTACACGCGGTGCATGCCTAGGGTGCGCACGAAATAGCCTTCCATCAGCCAGAAGGCCTCCGCCAGCAGCAGGGTGTCGGGCACTTCCTGCGCCACGCGATCCACCACCTCGCGCCAGAACTCGTTGGGGAAGGCGGCGTTGAACTGCTCTTTGGTCATCCCGTAATCGGAGCGCGAGGCAATATCCCCGCCGCTGCCCGGCTCGGGGAACCACAGTCGCTGGTAGTGGCGCTTCGCCAGGGTCATGGCGGCGTCGAAGCGGATCACCGGGAACTTGCGCGCTACGTGCAGGATGGTCTGGATCACGGCCTCGCGCACTTCGGGCAGCAGGTAATTGAGCTGGGCGGTGTCGTTCCAGGGCATGGAGGTGCCGTCGTTGCCGTGGTAGATGAAGCGCGTGTCGCCGCTGTTGAAGTCCACGCGTTTGAAGACCACCGCCGCGTCGGTATTGTCGAAATAATGGTCTTCCAGATAAATGCCCACGCCGTCCTGACCGGAGAGGTTTTCGCCGCTGAAGGAGTAGGAGGGAAAGGGGCTGTAGGGCAGGCTGACAAACCAGTCCGGGTGCTCGATCACCCAGCGTGAATCAATGCCCATGTGGTTCGGCACCATGTCCGAGGACAGGCGGATGCCGCGCTTCCAGGCCCGGTCGCGCAGGTTGCGGTAGGCTTCGTCGCCGCCCAGGTCCCAGGCGATATCGTAGGAATAGAGCGAGTAGGCCGATGCGACCGCGTCGGGGTTGCCGCGCATGATCTTGATGCGCTGGGAGGCTTTGCTGCGCTCCCACAGGCCAATCAGCCACAGCCCGGTGAAGCCCCAGCGACCCAGGCTGTCCAGCTCTTCGTCGGGGATCTCGTCCAGGCGGGTGATGGCGCGCTTGTATTTTTTGGAAAGCTGGTCCAGCCAGACGTAGGAATTTTTGGCGATCAGGATCAGGTTGGGCATCCACTCGCGGTCTTCGCTGAAGTTTTCTGCTTCGCCTTCCTGCCCGCGGAAATCATATGCCCGAATCGGTCCAGGTCCGCCGCCGGGGAAGGTGATCTTGTTTTCTTCTTTGATCAGGTCCAGGCTGCTCAGCAGTCGGTACAGGTAGCGCCCCAGGAGCTCCAGCCAGCGTGTGCGAATATACTCGAGCTGGCCTTCCAGCGAATGAGGCACTTTGACTGCCGGGCTGCGCAGCATATCGACCAGGTTTTCGTTATCCGGTCCGAAGGTGGGCTGGTCGTCGAAAAATATTTTCAAGCCGCTGATGATGGTGGTATAGGCGGTTTCTTTTTCCAGGTGCTGGTCGTCGAACAGTTCGTGAAAAGGCGCAAAAGCCGGGTTGGCGTTTGCCAGCCACAGCATCAACAGCTCCTCCAGGGCCAGCTCCTGGTTCGGGACCAGCCGCCCGCTTTCTTCCTGCGAAACGCCGGAAAGGTATTCCTGCGGCGTAGACTCGCGCTGGTACACTGGCTGGGGTGGGAACTGCTCGACAAAGCGCAGCAGCGCACGCTCGACCTCTTCGTCGCCAATGCGCTCTTTGAGGAATGCCAGGGCATCAGACATCACTTCCGGGCCGCGCTGCTGGCGGTACATGTTCACCACCATGTGCAAAATTTCATCGATCATGCCCATGGCGTTGATCTGCCCGGCTTGCATGGCCTGCTCTGGGAAGCGGATCAGGTCGCGGCGGGCATTCATTTTTTGGGCGAAGAGGCGGGCGGCATGGAAATTGGCAAAGATCACATTGCCGCTCAGGCTGAACAGCGTTTGATCAAACTGGTAGCGCTCACGTGCCTGCCGCGCAATATGGAATTCCATGCGGTACGGAAATAAGGTTGGCATAATTCCTCCCACCGAGTTACTTTTTCGCGGCCTCGCCCAATCGGGAGACCAGGGGAAAATGTGCTGATGGTGGTTATTATACCCGTACAGCCCGCGCACTGTCAGACCAGTCGGCTCTAAACCGGTAACAGGCCTGAATAAATAATCTAAATTATTATCCGTAACGCATCACACCCCTGGGGTTTCATAAACCCCAGGGGTGTGGATAGATCAGTCGATCCGATAAAAGATCCGGTTGACTTTACGGCACGCTGAAAGTAATAAAGCCCTCACTGACCCTATCAATCCCCTGCGGTGCAGCGCTCAGACTGCCGCTGAACAGGGTCGACCCACTGTCGCCGGTCTGGACATACACAAAGCGTTGCATGTCCAGCCAGTCCAGGGACGAGACACCCACTGGCGCGCCGGGAGCGGGTGCGAAGCTGCCGCCCACCTCGCCCAGATAGAGAGCCTGTTCAAGCCCCACGCTGACCGCGTAATGCCGCCCATCCGGCGACCAGCTCAGAAAGTCCATGTACGGTGCGCTGTGGATGATTTCATCCGTGCTGCCATCCAGCGCCAGCAGGTGCAGCTCGAGCTGGGCGGTTGGCTGCTCGCCGATCTCAGCCAGATAAGCCACGCGTTGTGTATCCGCTGATATGGGCAGCTCAAAACCGATCAATGGGGCGACCTCGAATTCGGCTGTCTGAATGGCAGGTGAGCCATCTGCCGGGATGCGCCAGACGCTACTGGGCTGGACCGGTACAGCCATGGCGTCATGCGGCGGGATGGCGGCCCATACAGCGCTGGAATCGGCCTCCCAGACCAGCGATGGATAAAGCATATATTCGCTGAACGTGAGCACCATCTCAAAGGTCAAGGCTGCGCTGCGCCGGTTGCTTCCATCCAGGTTGGAGATGTCGACCCGGGTAGGGGTGCTGAAAGCCACCTGGGCGCCATCCGGCGCGAAGTAAAAATCGCCGCCTTCGCCCGCCAGGAAGGGTGTCCGTCGCTCGAATGTGTCGGCGTTGATCAGGTGCAGGTCGTCATACGGGATGTTCCCGGGGCCTTCAAATATCTGATAGGTGTTGAATGCCAGGGTGTGCGTGCCGGGCACCCAGCCGACCTGGTGAGGCAGCACTGCCAGCGCGGCTGGATCGATGGCGGCGAAATCGGCGCTGCTCATCAGCCGGTTCCCGTCCCTGGCTGTGCTGTCCGTACGTACCGCCCATAGCTCCTGGCGCAGGTCATCCACTTGGCGGGTGTAAGCCAGCCACTGTCCGTCGTCGGAGAGCACCACATCGAATACCGCGCTGCCAGGAGAGGTTAGTGGGCGGGCTGTGCCATCCTGCCACAGGTACACAACCCCTTCTTTGGCATAGGCAACCAGCATAAGCGCTGCCGCGGAGGTAGGCGTGGGCGGCGCGGGTGATGTTGCCCCAGGCGTGCCTGGCTCCGCGCTCAGCGTTGGCGCCAGGGCAGTCAGCGTTGCGGCTAACTGGGTTTCCAACGGAATGGCGCTCGTGAGGGTTTCCACGACCGGCGATCCAGGGACCAGTGTCTCCGGCCGGTAGGTGCTGTGGGGGATGACCTCGGGTGTGGATGGATTGGTTATCTGGTCGAATAGCTGGCAGGCGCTGCCGGTGAGCAGCAACACCAGCATCCATAACAGTATAGGTTTCCAATGCTTCATCAAACGAGCCTCCTCCAGGGGTGGGTTCAGGTGCTCAGCCGCTATCGGCTACAGATTCTGGTAGCGTGAATCGTCCAGCTCCTTGCGCAGGCGTTCCTCGTCGCTCAGGCTGGGGGCTTCTAGGCTGGATTCCGCCTCTTCCAGCTCGGCTTGCTCGGCGGCGCGCAAGGCATCCGGGCTGGCACGCTGCACCAGGCTCCACTTGCCGCAGTGCGGGCAGCGCTCCAAACGCCCGACCACCAGGTTAAAGCCCAGCAAGCTGCGGGCGAAGGGACGAAAGCAGCGTGGGCAGATCGAACCGCCGAACGCGCCATAATTACGCGGCGCGCCCAGGGGCAGTGCTTTGGATTTTTTCCCCAGCAGGGAAGGGATCGCCCAGGAGATGATCATCACCAGGATCAGTGCTCCGAAGGTGATGCCCAGGATGGTGAACATGGCGCTGCGGCTGGCATCGGCAGTGACGAAATTCACTTTGATAATATTAGAGTCCAGCTCTTGCCCGCTGGCGGTGAAACCTTTGGCGCTCAGGCTGTGGACTCCCGCCGGATGGTTGTCGGTCACGAAACGCAGCTCATATGGTTCGCTGGTGGCTTCACCCATGGGTTCTCCATCCAGGTAAAAGACCACGCGCTCTACCGCCTGGTTGGGGGTGGCTTTGAGGGTGAAGTTCCCCTGCACATCGCCTGTGCCGGAAGAATAGCCGAAATTGCGCCGCAGGTTAAGCGTGAGGGGGGTCTCCGCTTGCGCGGCAGCGGAAAAGATGACGGCCAGCAGGCACAGAGCAGTCAGAAGGCTGGATGTGATGAATTTTATTTTCACGATTTGTTTTCCTCGATTTACTTCCAGCGGGTCAGGATGGTCTCGCGCTGGAACAGGCGCACGCGCCGGTTTGTATGTAGGGACGGAATTTATAGCTTACTTCCAGCGGGTCAGGATGGTCTCGCGCTGGAACAGGCGCACGCCTAGCTGGACCATGATGAGGTCGATTACGATCAGGACCAATCCTGCCAGCAGGATAAAGCGGCTGTTGATAAAGAACAATCCGCTGATCTGCCCGAAGAACACGACCAGCAGCGGCACAATGATTACTGCCGATAGCTGCTCCGCCACGCGCGGGTCGTTGACCCGCGACGATACCAGGATGGCAAAATTGACTGAGAGAACTGCCAGCAGTGGGCCGACCAGCAAAACTGCCAGCAGCCACATCGGGTCGAGCAAGGAGCGCACCACCAGCGGGTTATCCACCAGGATGAACGCGCCGACGGCATAAATCAAGAAGCCTCCCAGGGTTGCCACGATGGCCGGAATGGCCGCGGCCAGGGTCTTGCCGATCAGCAGCTCAGCAGTCGTGATGGGAGTTGCCAGCAGCGGCTCCAGGCTGTGCGTGGTCTTCTCGCCCACGATCGAGTACGCGGCAATATTGATCGGGATGATCAGGGGCAGCATCATGAAGAGCAGCGTGAACTGGCTGACCATGTAAACCTGGAAGCACTCACCCCCACTCAGGCCTTCGGGGCACATGGTCATGAATTGGGCGGGCATCTCGCCGGTCATGTCTTCAGCGCCGCCGGTCTGGTTGAAGACGCCCAGCATCACCAGCGGGATCACGGCGAAGATCAGGGGCATGAAGATAATGCTGAACAGCACCATGCGGTTCTTGAAGACTTCCGCCCATTCTTTTTGAATGATCGTTTTGATTTTATCCATGATTTTGCATCCTAATCTACGTTGCGTACCAGCTGCAGGTACACTTCTTCCAGCGAGTGGCGCAGCTCGCCGACGAACTGGATATCCGCCCCCGCGCCCACCAGGAGGCGCACGATCTCCGGGTTATGCTCATCCGGATTATCCAGGGTTATCAGCAGGCGGTTCTCCATACTGCGCGCTTCGCGCACAAACGGTAACTGGGCGACGGTTTGGGCGAGTCGCTCGTCAGATGATTTCAGGTGAAAGACCACTTTGCGACCGAAGAGCTGCGAGCGCAGGCGCTCGGGGGTATCCATCACCACCAGGCGAGTCTTGAAGACTCCAATCCGGTCGCACAGGCGGTCTGCCTCGTCCAGGTTGTGGGTGCACAGGAAGATAGTGCGTCCCTGTTTCTTGAGTTCCAGGATGGCGTCCCGCACCAATCGCGAGGCTTCGGGGTCCAGCCCTGCAGTTGGCTCATCCAGGAAGACGATGCGCGGCTCGTGCAGCAGGGCGCGAGCGATGGCCAGCTTCTGGCGCATGCCTTTGGAGAAGGTGCCGGCTTCATCCTGACGGCGCTCCCACAGACCGAATAAGCGCAGGTAGTGCTCGATGGTCCCGGGAATATCCTTGACCTCGTAGAGGTGCGCATAGATTTCCAGGTTGCGCTGGGCGCTCAGGTTATCATACATCCCGGGGGTTTCGGTGAGGATGCCTACTGAGCGGCGGATATTCTGGTCTTGTTTGCCCACCTGGAAACCGTTTACCACTGCCGTACCGCTGCTGGGGCCGATCAGGCTGGTGAGCATGCGCACGGTGGTAGTCTTTCCGGCGCCATTCGGCCCCAAAAAACCGAATACCTCACCCTCACGGATCTCCAGGTCCAGGCTCTCGACCGCGGTGATCGCGCCAAATTTTTTGGTTAGCTTTTCTGTTTTGATCATAAAGTTTTCCTTGATGTTTTTACTGTGCTGCTAATTGGTGAAACGCGTGTCATCTAAGTTTACGGAATTTTCGTCCACGGGTTGCAGGTCAAGCTGGTCGGCGGTCATGGGAGGCGGGATCAGCGCTGTTTCTTCTGGCGGTTCTTCAGGTTCGGGCTGGCGCAAGCGCCAGATCAGATAGATATTGATCAAGGCGCTCAAACCGATGGCGGCTTCGGCCACATACACGCCAAATTTTGCGCTGAGATAGACTGCCCCGGCATCGATCAGGGCGTGCCAGAGAACTGCAATCCACAACCAGCGGATCTGCTTACGGGTGAAAACCTGTAAAACCAGGATCGAAAAGGCAATTTGGGCCGGGATGGTAAAAGCCCTTTCCAGCGCGCCGATCAAAGGCTCGAACCAGGCCGCGCCCCAATAGCGGCTGACCTGCTGCTGGGTTAGTGTTAATTGCTCGCCGGTTAAGATCGTCGATAGGTCCATCTCCCGTAATGCCAGCATGTTGATGAGGGTGAGCAGGACCATGAAGCCCACGATCACTGCCTCAATCCCGCCGTGCCCGGCGCCCATCATCAAGCCCTTGCGCCAGGAGCGGGCATCTTTGGCCCACCAGCGATATACCGCATAACGAGTCAGCTCCTCCCACAGGCCGGCGCTCAATCCTAATACCACCGCATTGAACGGTAATTGCCAGGCTGTGGGCGGGGCAGGCAAGATGCCCTGAGCAAATAACTGGGTCAAACCGGCGTTAAACGGGATGTGCCCGATCTGGGAGAGGATAAATGTTGCTGCTCCGATCCAGAACAGCCGCCAGCCCAGTTTGTATTTCCTTGAGATAAAAAAACCGGTCCCGAATGCCAGGACCCACATCAGGATGAAATTGAGCGGATGGGTGAGTAGTAAGAGGTCCACTGAACCGCCTTCTGAAGTTTGATAAATGAAAATTAATTATACTTGAATCGGGATGCTGGTAGAATTAAATCAGATTGGAGTAATATGGTCCAATATAATCGAGAAGGTCAGCATGTTTGAGCCGCAGTCCGAGCTGTCTTCAGACCTGGAATGGATGTTGGAGAGCGGGCAGGTCGGCAGTGATGTGTTAGCCGAAACCCTGGTACAGGAGTATGCAGGTCAATTCTACCGGTCTGCCCGCCTGCTGCTTTGGAACGAGGCTTTCGCGCGTCAGGCGCTGGAGAGGGCTTTAGGCGCTGCACTGGCCAGCTTGTATGGCTACCGGCGTGAGGTGGGAGTAAAGGTCTGGCTGTACCGCTTCCTGATCATCGAATGTCGTAAGTCCAGGCGTGAATCTGCGCATGATCTGCCGGTTGAATGGGCGGTCGTAGAGCGCCAGAAGCGAATCTTGCGTGAGCTGGCGGTGCTGGTCTACGCTGCCGGCCTGGAAATCAGGGATGCTGCAAAAGTTGCAGGTATCCCGGAATTGAAAGCCGAGCGTCTGCTGAAAAAGCTGCGCCTGAATTTGCTGCTCGAGAGTAAACACATTCATCTGGCCCAGTTGGGGGAATTAGGGGCTGGTGAGAATAAGCCGCTGAAAGAGGCCGACATCGATAGGCGATTGAAAGAGGTCGCGCACACGCTGACTGCTGGCTGGCCTTATGAAACCTTCAGCTCACAGGAGATTGTTGATGCAGTGGAGGCTGAGGCGACCCATCAGGGAGGCCGCAAGCGCGGCTTTATGCGCTTCCAGGAGCTGCTCTGGGTGGGAGTGGTGATTGTCCTGGCAGGGGCCATAATCTGGGGCAGTGGTTGGTTAATGGCGGGTGAACCTCTTGATCCGGAAGCTCTGGTAGCAGTGCAGACTGTGATCGTGGAAATCACGCCCACACCCCGGTCGCTGGCGGCAGGTGGTGGGAATCCACGAGTGACACCAACGCCCAGGCGGACTGCAGAAGCGTCTCTTCCGCTCAGCCTGGCATCCGATACCGATACCATCCGCAAGCGGATCGAGCGCGCCATCAATTTTCGTCGTAGTCTCTGGTTGGATGCTTCTCTACGATTTTATTATCCCTTTAGCCGGGAGAGTGTGCCTGCTGAGTACCGTGCTCAGATCTGGTTAGATCGTTGGCGCGAGCATTTCCTGGTTCTGAGTGGCAGACAGGGTGAACCTATCCAGGAGATCTATCTCTATACAGAAGAGGGGACCTATCAGGCCCAACGCTCCGAGCGTGGCGAGTATGATTTTCAAGAGCTGGCTGAGGGTGATGAGTTGCAGACTGTTTATCTCGCTGTTCAGTCTTTGTATCTGCCCAGGCTGCGTTACACAGAGGGTGATCATTACATTCCCCAGGAATTGACCCGCCTGTTGGATCGATCTGTGTTGGTTGTGGATCAGATCAATCTGGCGGGGCAGCGTCTGGCAACCCTGTGGCTGGACGTGAACAATGGCCTGACTCTACGCCACCGCCAATATGACCCGCACAGCCAATCCCTGCTCCTGGATGTGGACGTAACTGGGCTTTTGATCAATCATCGTTTGCCCGAGCAGGTCTTCATGCCGCATTTTGGCTGGCGCGGCGCTTACCCTATTGATGATCTACTTCGATTTGAGTCTGAGATTGATGAAACTGAACCTGCTGCTTCGTTGGGTGTTAACCTGCTTCCGCCCCCTGGCTATGATCCGAACCCTCAGGCACTGCATTTTGAGTTTGAAACGATTTACCTGGACGGCCCACCCAATTCGTCCAACGATTTTCTGTCCTATCGGGCCAACATTTTTGCAGAAGACTACTCATTGGGCGCAATAGATTTCGCCAATCCCTGGCAGGTGATCTGCACGCGCTCCTCAGATGGAAGTACACTGGCATTCGCAGAGACCGGTGGTGATAGCAAATCCTTGTACTGGTTTAACCTGAATGACCTGGTCCTCCAATCACACAACGCAAACGGCAGTGTTACCCAGCTGGCTTTTTCGCCGGATGATCAGCACCTGGCATACTTTACCAGCCGCCAGGGGCAAGGCGACTTGCATATATTGAATCTGGAGCACGACACCCACCGTACGATGTTCAGGCTGGCAGATGTCCGCAGCCTGGTATGGAGCCCGGATGGACGATCGTTGGGTTTCATTGGACGGATCAACACGTCTGAGTTCGATGATCGGGTGATGGTCATCGATGTCGAATCTGGGTTTATGTTTTATGAAAACTCGGTGGATTTTAATCCTGAGCGCTCAGGCGAGTGGCCGCCGCTCAAGTGGGGGGTAGATTTTCCGGTCGAAATGGGTGATTTGTCAACCTGTGCTGTTCCTCCTGGAAAAGATTGATAGAATTTGATGGGGTTAGGCGCCTGCTGCCGCGTTGGATAGGGTATAATCCTTCTAGCCCAAAGAAGAGAGCATTTGTGTACTTTGGCTGATAGGGGTTTCTTGCTCTGCGGCCAGATTTGCGCGTCTGAATAACAACTTATCGGTGGACTCACGATCTGAACTGATCGAATTGAAATTGGTCACCGAACGATTACTGGCGGCAGCAGAGATTGGTGGAAAGTACCAGGACTGAGTGCTGCCCCAAAACACATCGCTAATTGAGGATTCACAGGCATGGAAAAAGAAGAATATCTGGATTTATATCATCAAATGGTCACCATCCGGCTGGTAGAAGAAGAAGCTGCTCTGCTTTACCAGCAGGGGAAAATCGGTGGATTTCTGCACCTGTATATTGGTCAGGAAGCAGTCAGCACCGGCTTGATCGGCCCTCGCCAACCCCAGGACCGGGTGATCACCGCTTACCGCGACCACGGTGTAGCGATCAACTGCGGCATCGAACCAAAATTCGTCATGGCCGAGCTGCTGGGTAAAGCCACCGGCACCTCCAAAGGTAAGGGCGGCTCGATGCATATGGCCGATGTGGAGAAAAACTTCTGGGGTGGGCACGCTGTTGTAGGCGCCCACCTGCCCATCGCAGCTGGCCTGGCCCTGGGCGACCAGTACTCGGGCAAGGATGGCGTGACCATCTGTATGTTTGGCGACGGGGCTACCAATATTGGCTATTTCCACGAAGCTTTGAACCTTTCCAAGGTCTGGAACCTGCCGGTGCTGTGGGTGTGTGAAAACAACCAGTACGGCATGGGTACATCTGTAGACCGGGCTTCCGCCGTCTCAGAGATCCGCCAGAAGGCGGAAGGCTATGGTATGCCCAACAGCCGCGTGGATGGGATGGATGTGCTGGCAGTATATGAGGCGAGCGAAGAAATTCTGGCGAAGATCCGTAAGGGTGGTGGACCCTACCTGCTGGAAGCCATGACCTACCGCTTCCGCGGGCACTCGATGGGTGATCCAGAGCGCTACCGCAAAGCCGAAGAAATTAAACGCTGGCAGGAAAATGATCCGATTGGCATCTACCGGGCGAAATTGATCGAAACGAGTGTCGCAACGGATGCAGAGCTGGATGCGCTTGACCAGCAGGTTGAGCAGGAAGTTGCTGAAGCGACCCAATTCGCTGAGACCAGCCCCGAGCCGGAGCCTTCCGCGCTTTTTGAAAATATTTACGCTGATGATTAACGCCTCAGCGCGCTGATTATTAAAGTACCAAAGGAATTAAACATGGCCAGAATTACAATGCGTGAAGCAATTTCCCAGGCTTTATGGGAAGAAATGGAACGCGACCCCAACGTGTTCATCCTGGGTGAGGAAGTAGGTGTTTGGGGTGGCACGTATGCTGTCACCAAGGGTTTTTACGATCATTTCGGACCAGAGCGCGTGAAGGATACTCCGATCGCGGAGGCTGCCATTATTGGCGGCGCAATCGGCGCAGCACTCACCGGATTGCGCCCCGTCGCTGAGCTAATGACGATCAACTTCGCATTTTCTGCCTTCGATCACATCGTCAATGAAGCTGCCAAGCTGCATTATATGTTTGGAGGGCAGTTTGTGCTGCCGATGGTCATCCGTACTGTGGGCGGCGGCGGGCGGCAGTTAGGCGCCACGCACTCACAAACCCCGGATGCAATTTTTGCTCATTTTCCCGGTTTGAAGGTGGTCGCTCCGGGCACGCCCGAAGACGCCAAAGGCTTACTTAAATCAGCCATCCGCTCCAATGATCCGATCCTGTTCATTGAGCACGCCACTTTATACCAGGTGCGCGGTGAGGTCCCGGATGGTGATTACACCACGCCCATCGGCGTCTCAAAAGTACAGCGCCCTGGCAAAGACGTGACGATTGTCACCTACAGCAAGATGCTGGAAATTTCCACCAAAGCTGCCGACCAGCTTGCCAAAGAAGGTATTGAAGTAGAAATTGTCGATCTGCGCTCACTGCGCCCGCTGGATATGGGACCCGTATTGGAATCCTTCAAAAAGACCAACCGGGCAGTGGTTGTTGAGGAAGGCTGGAAATCCTACGGGGTCGGCTCCGAAGTGGTCTCCCGGATCTACGAGGAAGCCTTTGATTATGTAGATGCGCCCATTCAGCGCGTGGCGCAAAAAGAAGTGCCGCTGCCCTATAACCGGGCCTTGGAACAAATGGCTTTACCACAGGTAGAGGATGTTATCCGGGCTGTGAAGGAGGTGTTGTAATGGCCGAAATCGTCAGTATGCCCAAGCTGGGCTTTGATATGGCGGAAGGCACCCTGGTACGTTGGGTGGTCCCGGAAGGCGGCGAAGTTGCCAAAGGGAATGTCCTGGCGGAGATTGAAACCGATAAAGCTACTGTAGAAGTTGAATCATCTTTTACGGGGGTGGTCTTGCGCCACTTGGTCCAGCAAGGTACCCCCGTGCCGGTAGGTGATCCGATCGCAGTGGTTGGTGAGGCGGGGGAAGAAGTGGATTTGGCCAGCCTGGGGGTTGGTGAGGGGGCTGCTCCCGCACCTGCCACAGAACAGCCGGAAATTGCCGCCGAAGAAACCACCGCCCCGCCCGCGTCGGAAGAATCCAAACCAGAATCCAAGCCAGAAGGCGAGCCAGAAGCCGAGGAGATCCCTGGTTTGCCCGATGGCGTGCGCGCCTCCCCGCTGGCGCGCCGCATGGCAGAAGACCTGGGTATCGCATTAAGCAAGGTCAAAGGCAGCGGTCCCCAGGGACGCATTATCAAACAGGACATTGAGGAATATAAGAAACAGCCCACGCCTGCAGCCGCACCCGTGTCGGCTCCTTCGCCGGCAGTTGTGCCCCAGCCGGTTTTCAGCACGGTAGGTTCTCCTCCCCCAGATGAGACTGTGCCGCTTACACGCTTGCGCGCTGCCATTGGACGCCGGATGGTGGAAGCCAAAGTGCAAGTTCCCCATTTCTACATCACCCATGATTATGATATGGCCCCAGTGATGGAAATGCGGGCGCAAATCAATGCGCTGCTCCCGGATGGCGAAAAATTATCCGTGAATGATTTTGTAGTCAAGGCGGTGGCACTGGCGCTGCGCCAGTTCCCCAATCTGAATGCCAGCCTGGGTGATGGCGCGATCATTCGCCACGGGCAGGTGAATGTTGGCGTCGCCGTGGCTGTCGAAGGCGGCTTGCTTACCGTGGTGTGCCGGGATGCCGATCGCAAGCCTTTGCGCCAGATCTCGCTGGAGGTCAGCACAATGGCTAAAAAAGCCCGCGATGGCAAGGTGCGCCCGGATGATATTGAAGGCTCCACTTTCTCAATCAGCAACCTGGGCATGTTCGATGTCGATTTCTTCACCGCGATCATTAATCCTCCGGAGGCTGCCATCCTGGCAGTCGGCTCAGCGCGTGAAGTGCCGGTGGTCGTGGATGGTGAGATCAAGCCGGGTATCCGTATGAAGGCTACCCTGTCAGTCGATCATCGCGTCAGCGATGGCGCTGAGGGCGCTCGCTTTTTACAGGCTCTGGAGCTGTATCTGCACGAACCCCTGCGATTAATGCTTTAGGCTCGCTGCAGCATTTACCCATACGCCGCCAAATAAAATAAGGCGGCGTTTTTTTATCCCTGGCGTAATTCAGCCAGATTTCTGGATATTTCGCCGCAATCTCCGATTTTCGTATACAATGATTGCCGAGGAGATCATCATGACCGAGCCTGAATATGATTTTCGTTATCTCGAAGCTGGCCTGGCCCACCTGGATGAATACCTGTACTCTGACGAAGTCTACTGGCCGCTTCAGGCAGTTGCTTACCCTGGCGCTCCGCCATTTCCGCAGCTTACCCTGGATGGGCTTTTATTGGCGGCGGCTCGCTTGCGGGCGCGTAACCTGGATCTTCAGGATGAGACACGATTTATGCGCCTGGAAGCCGAGCTGCAAGCATACCGATCTAAACGCCGGGCCGCCTGGGAGACGAAAGCTACCCGGAATTTCGGGGCGCGATTGACTTTATGGCGTAACTTCCTGGAAGAGCTGCGCGACGATCCTGATGCCCACGCAGACCGCTACGCTTATGAGGTGACGCGCCGTGTGCAATTGGCGCTGCTTGCTGATGATGCGCGCGGGCGTACCCAGGCGGAAGATGATTTGCTGGGTCTGCTGGATACAGTGCTGCAGAGCCTTTGGGTGCCTGGTGAATTTATCTGGGATGCAGAGCTTGTGCAAGGCTTTGATAAGTCTTCATTCTGGTTTTTATATGGTCATCTGGATCTGTAGGAGGGCTTGAGCGCTGGTCTCCGTTCCGCTGAATTCCCCTGATTATTAAACTGCTGCAATCACCGCACATTGGATCAGGGTGCATGGAGTGTTTCAATGAGTGATTTTCTACAATTTTCGCTGGCTTTAGCGGTCATTATTGCCCTGGCAAAGGCTGCCGGCTATGTCAGTATCAAGCTTGGACAACCTTCCGTGCTTGGTGAGTTAATCGTCGGTATTTTGCTGGGGCCAACGGTCCTGGACTTTTTGCATTTCACTTTTTTCACAGATAGCCATCTGGGAGAAGTCATCCACGAGTTAGCCGAGATCGGCGTCTTGCTGCTCATGTTCATTGCCGGGCTCGATTTACATCTTGATGATCTTGCGAAATCTGGAAAGGTTTCCACCCTGGCGGGCACATTGGGCGTCATCCTGCCGATCGGATTTGGATATGGATTGGGATTATTGTTTGGGATGCAAGCGCAGGAAGCCTTGTTTGTCGGTCTTGTACTGGCTGCTACCAGTGTCAGCATCTCGGCGCAGACCCTGATGGAATTAAAAGTGCTGCGCAGCCGTGTTGGCACTGCCTTGCTCGGTGCAGCGGTGTTCGATGATATTCTGGTTGTCCTGGGTTTGTCGATGTTCATTGCCCTCACGCAGTCCGAGTCGGGTTTGCTGCAGGTGGTTTGGATTGCGGTGCGCATGGTTCTATTCCTGGGTGGGGCGGGCATGCTGGGGTTACTCATCCTGCCCCGACTAAGCCAGCGAGTGGCAAGCCGGGATATCGCTCAAGGTGTGGTGTCTTTTGCTTTTGTGATGATCCTGATCTATGGCTGGTCAGCAGAAATGCTGGGAGGTATGGCTGCGATTACCGGCGCCTTTCTGGTGGGCCTGGTGCTCACCCGCAGCCAGGTCAAGGATCGCATTCGCAGTGGGGTCTCGACCCTGGCCTATGCGGTATTTGTGCCTATATTTTTTATCAATGTTGGTTTGTCGGTTGATGCCCGCCAGCTTTTTGGACCAGTGTTCTGGTTATTCCTGGGCATGACCGTGGTTGCGGTGATTGGTAAGGTCGTTGGTGCAGGAGCCGGCGCATTAATGGCTGGATTGAACCGCCAGGAGGCGCTGCAGTTAGGTGTCGGTATGATGTCGCGTGGTGAGGTTGGATTAATCGTTGCTTCGGTGGGTATTCAGCAGGGGTTGCTGACCGAGGATGCCCTGGCAGCCATTGTGGGTGTGGTAATTATCACCACCCTGATGACACCTCCCATGTTGCGGGCGCTGTTCGCTAGACCCAGGTCCCAACCGAAGAATAAAGAGATCCTGCCAGAAGGAGAATCAAAATGAGTTTTTTGGTTGTGTTAATTGTAGATGATCCTGATGATTGCCCGGCAATTCTAGATGCCTGGGAAGCTATGGGTGTAAGCGGCGTAACCATCCTCGAGAGCAGCGGCCTGGGGCGCTATCGCCAGCACGGCATGCGCGAAGATATGCCGCTGATGCCCAGCCTGCGGGATTTCTTTCAACAGGATGAAATCCGTCACCGCACCTTATTTTCCGTGGTCAAAGACGAAGCCATGGTGGATAAAATGATCGAAGTGGTCCAGAATGTGTCCGGTGACCTGGACCGGCCGAACAGCGGCTTTCTATTCGTGGTACCGGTGGTTCGGGCTGTTGGTTTGAACCGCAAACTGGAAGATTAAGGGAGCGGGAATAGTTCTTTTAGAATTTGTTGACCTGTCCCGTTTTGCAGGCAGATCATCAAATTACGCGCCTGATCCTGAGGCTGCGTGACAGCCAGAGCCAATAACGGCAGGCGCAGTTCATCTGCCAGGGCTGCCTGGAGATCGACCGGCCTTACGTTTTCATCCAGCCAGGCTGCAGGCAAGAAGCCGATCGCGCCTGGGTCGGCGGATACTTCTGCCAGCATCCAGCCGGGATCAGCCGCCAAACGCGCCTGGCTGGCTAAATTTTTCTTACCCAATATGGTTTTATCAAAAAGTTGCCTGGATTCGTCTGCCGGGGTCAATACCCAGGGAGTAACAGCCTGGTCTGTGCCCCCGATTTGCGACCAGTTCTGAACCTCTCCAGAAAAGAGGTTCTGTAATTCGTCGGCGCTCAAATTTTGGACAGGGTTGGATGGATGGGCGATCACGACGATTTGTGCTACACCCAGCGCAACCGCGAATTCGTCTGCAGCAGGCTCGCCCAGTACCAGGCCTATGCGGGTCAGGCCCTCTACCTCACTGGTCAGGTCGATCGCTGTGCGCGGCGCTTCTTCTAAGAAGAGCGCCAGGTCGGGCGCTTCAACAGCACAGGCCTGCAGAACAGGAACAGCAATCCGCAGAGCAGGTGTGTGCTGCACCACCACCGCCTCCGGATACTCCGCGCTTACAGGCGCCGGGGTAGGGGTCTGGCAGGCAGCCAACAAGATGATCAGGCCGCCCAGCAGGCCGCCCAGCAGAGATAGATAGCGTAGTTTGCTAAACACAGACTTAACCAAATTTGCCGACTCCAATGCTGAGCAAGCCCAACACCAGGCAGTAGACCACAAATACGGTCAGTGGCCGGCGCGTCAGATACCCCAGCAGCCAGCGGATGGATAAATACCCGATGATCGCCGCGCTGATGAAACCGGGGATGAAGACCGGCAGCAGGTGGGTGAAATTCGGCATTTCCAGCAGATCGAGCACAGCCAGCAGACCTGCCGCCAGCATAATTGGGATGGACATCAGGAACGAAAACCGCGCCGCCTGAGCGCGCTGCAAACCGCGCAGCATCCCGCCGGTGATGGTGGCGCCAGAGCGTGAAACACCGGGAAAGATTGACATGGCCTGGGCCAGCCCGATCCACAATGCATCGCTCAAGCTGAGGCTGTTGAGATCACGCTGCCGGTTGCCCAGGCGTTCGGCAATTGCCAGCAAGCCCGCGGTAACCAGCAAAAATGCCCCAGTTGCGGTCAGGCTGCTGAAAGCCTGTTCCACCAGGTCTTTAATCAGCAGACCGATGATCCCGGCAGGCAGGCTGGCTGCCAGGATCAGCCAGCCCAGGCGCGCCTGGGGATCGGCAAAAGGTTGGCGCTGTGCCAGCCCTGTCAGAAATGCGCGCCCGATAGCAAACAGGTCTTTCCAAAAATAAGCCACCACAGCGACCAGAGTTGGTAACTGGACTAACACATTAAAGATAAATCCTTCGCCGGCCGGGATATCCCAACCGAGCAGGTGTGGAACGATCACCAGATGTCCGGAGCTGGAAATGGGTAAAAATTCAGTCAGACCTTGTACGATGCCGAGCAGGATGGATTGGATGATGGTCATAGGATCAGGCTCAATGTAGGGATTTAGTTTGCGGGATCGTCGGACGCGCTTTCCGGGTTGTCTGCCAGGCGGGCGGCGAAGAAATCTGCCGCAAATTCGGACAGGTTGCCAGCCAGGATCGCCTGACGCAGGTCAGTCATTAAGGCCAGCAGGGTGTGTAGATTGTGGATCGAGAGCAAAGTGGCTGAGAGCATTTCGCGGGCTGCGATCAGGTGGCGCAGGTACGCCCTGCTGAAGTTACGGCAGGTATAGCAGGTACAGTGTTCATCAATTGGCAGCGGATCACGCGTAAACGCAGCGTTAAGCAGGTTCAGGCGTCCGCTGCGGGTCATGGCAGCATTATGGCGCGCCAGGCGCGTGGGGAGCACGCAGTCGAAGATGTCAATACCACGCAAAACGCCATTGAGCAGGTCTTCCGGTGACCCGACTCCCATCAGGTAGCGCGGCCGGTCTTCCGGCAGCAGAGGATCAACCACTTCCAAAATGGCATTCATTTCTTCCTTCGTCTCGCCCACGCTCAAACCACCGATGGCTGTGCCGGGTAAATCCAGACCAGAGATAAATTCTGCGGAGGCCTGGCGTAGATCGGGGAAGATACCTCCCTGGACAATTCCAAATAAAGCCTGGTCCGGGCGTTTCTTCGCCTGCTTGCAGCGCTCAACCCAGGCATGGGTGCGCGCCATGGCGCGCTCATTGTAAGCCCGATCATATGGTGGCGCACACTCATCAAAAGCCATGATGATATCAGCCCCCAGGTTCTCCTGGATGGCAATGGATTTCTCAGGTGTCAGACGGCGCATCGATCCGTCGATATGACTCTTGAAAGTCACGCCGTCCTCGTCAATCTTGCGGTTTTCCGCCAGGGAGAACACCTGGAAGCCGCCTGAGTCGGTGAGCATGGGGCGGTCCCAGTGCATAAAGCGGTGCAGGCCGCCCATTTCAGCGACCAGCTCGTCCCCAGGGCGCAGGTGCAGGTGGTAGGTATTGGCCAGCACCAGGCTGGCGCCCATTTCGTTCAGTTGAGCTGGCGTGATGGCTTTGACACTCGCCTGGGTGCCCACCGGAGCAAAAACCGGGGTCAGCAGCTCGCCATGCGGCGTGATAAAGCTGCCGGCCCGGGCGCGCCCCTGGCGGGCCTGGAGTTCAAATGTAAACATCTGGTTCAAGTATGTGTTCCTGTGATCAATTTGGCAGCCGGCTGGATGCGCCAAAGGCTGATTATACCTGCTAAATGACTCAGAAATTTGAGCATATAGGGATGATATAATTGTCAGACCTTTGTATGTGGGGTCCTCCAATAATTCTATGAACTACACCCACCCAATAAAACCAGGAGAGAGATATATGCAGCCGACCGTCAAGCTCGGGCCAAAGGCACGCGCCTTCATTGAACGGGATTCAGCCGTAGTTTCCCCGTCTTACCCGCGGGGCTATCCTTTTGTGATGGATCACGGGCGAGGAATACAAGTCTGGGATGTGGATGGGAACCGCTTTCTGGATTTTGCCGCCGGGATTGCGGTGGTTGCCACCGGGCACAGCCATCCACAAGTGGTGAAGGCGATCCAGGAGCAGGCAGAAAAATTCATTCACATCTCCTCTGATTTCTACCACGAAAAATGGATCGAGCTGGCTGAAAAGATCAATGCCATTGCCCCGATGTCGGGTGATGTAGTCTCTTTTATGACCAATTCTGGCACCGAAGCGGTGGAAGCCGCCATTAAACTGGCCCGCTACCATACTCGCCGGACTGAGTTTATCGGTTTCCTGGGTGCGTTTCACGGGCGCACTATCGGCTCGGTTACCTTCACCGCCAGCAAACCAGGCTACCACCGCAATTTTTACCCCCTGATGAGTGGGGTTTATCATGTTCCCTTCCCAGATCCCTACCGTCCCATATTGCAGTCTTTGCCGGGCGAAGCTTATGGGGAGACGGTGGTTCGCTATCTGGAAGAGCAGATTTTTGGGCACCTGGTTCCGGCCGATAACGTTGCCGGGATACTGATTGAGCCTATCCAGGGCGAGGGCGGCTATATCCTGCCGGAAGCATCATTCTTCCCTAAACTGCGCCAATTGTGTGACAAATATGGCATCCTGCTGATTGCCGACGAGGTCCAGTCGGGCGTGGGGCGCACCGGTAAATGGTGGGCAATTGAGCATTTTGGTACTGAGCCGGATATTGTCTGTTCTGCCAAAGGCATCGCCTCGGGCATGCCCCTGGGGGTGATGTTCGCCCGCAAAGAGGTTATGAGCTGGCCGCGCGGCTCGCATGGCAACACCTATGGCGGCAACCCTATCTCCTGCGCTTCTGCCCTGGCAACCCTGGAGCTGGTTGAGAATGGTTATATGCAGAATGCAGCCGAGGTGGGCGCGTATGCCATGCAGGGTCTGCGCCAGATCCAGCAGCGACACCCCTGCCTTGGTGATGTGCGCGGTAAAGGCTTGATGATCGGCCTGGATTTTGTGAAAGACCCGCAGACCCGCGAGCCAGATGGGGCTCTGCGCGACCGCGTGGTGGATTTGGCTTTTGAATATGGCTTGCTCTTGCTGGGCTGTGGTCCGAGTGTGATCCGTCTGGCGCCACCGCTGAGTGTTTCGCGTGACGAAGTGGATGAGGCTTTTGAAGTGCTTGAGTACGTGATCGGCGTATGCGAGAAAGGAACTGAACCGGTTGCTGCCTGATTTTCGCGTCCGCCAGCGCGACTACCTGCTCGAGATCAGCCGGGCCATTACCCAGGAGCTGGATCTGGATAAGCTCCTGGAGCGCATCCTCACCATTTCGGTAGAGATGCTGGCCGGTCAGGCTGGCTTTATCGCCTTGCGCGCCAGCCCCAGCGGCTGGTCGCTGGGCGCCAGTTTTGGTGTTCCGCCGGCTCTGTTGCGCTATTTCGAACCACTGCTGGCAGAGATTCCCGAGCATGAAGACTCCGCCAGTACGGAGCTGGCAGAGATCAACCGCCTGCTGCAAACCATGACCCGCGCCACCAGTTTTGGCCTGTTAACCGGTGTGGCCTTGCCGCTGTTCGCCCATAAACGCGTGATCGGGTTGATCTTCATTTTTCGCAATTACGCTGGCAGCTTCTCGGTCAACGACCGGGCGTTATTACAGAGTTTTGCCGACCAGGCTGCCATCGCGGTGCAAAATGCCCAGCTTTATACGCAGCTCAGTTTGGAAAAGCGCCGCCTGGATGCATTGGTTAATTCAGCCGCCGATGGCATTCTGATTATGAAATTTGATCACACCGTCGAGCAGTGCAATTCGGCATTCGCGCGCATGGTAAACCGGGACGCGGACGCACTGCTCGCGATGCCCCATTCAGAAGTGGTGCGCCTGAGTAATGTGCGCGATGGTCTGACCCTGGAGCAGGCTGAAGCCAGTGGCTGGCCGCTTACCCCGCATGCGTCTCTTTATGTGGAAGGTGATCTGCAGCGTTTTAACGGCCACAGCATACCTGTGGGCGTGACGTATGCTCCACTGCTCGATGCGGAAGGCCATCTAACCAACATCATCGCCACCGCCCGCGATATCACGCGTTTCCGGGAGGCGGAGGAGCTAAAAAGTACCTTTATCTCGGTCGTCAGCCACGAGCTAAAAACCCCCATTGCGCTGATTAAAGGTTACGTCAGCACCCTGCGGCGGGAAGATGCGCACTGGGAGCGCGAAATTGTCAATGACAGCCTGGCGGTCATCGAAGAGGAAGCGGATCGCCTGACCGGCTTGATCGAAAATTTACTGGATGCCTCTCGTCTTCAGGCTGGTGCTTTGTCCATCACTCGCTCCGACGTGGCTCTGGATGTGTTGGCTGTGCGGATAGCAGAGAGATTTCGCACCCAGACCACGCAGCATTCGATCCAGGTAGAATTTCCGCCGAGTTTTCCCATCATCCTGGGGGACGAGGAGCGTCTGGGTCAGGTGCTCGAAAACCTGCTCTCGAACGCCATCAAGTATTCTCCTGGTGGGGGTGAGATCCGCATCAGGGGTGAAGTCCGCCCCGAACGGGTGATCGTGTGTGTTAGCGATCAGGGACCGGGTATCCCTGCCCAGGATATCCCCCATATCTTTGACCGTTTTTACCGTGCCTCAGAAACGTCGCGCACCACCAAAGGCGCTGGATTGGGGCTTTACCTGGCGCGTGCCGTCGTGGAAGCACATGGCGGGCGTATCTGGGTGGACCCGGTGCCCGGTGCCGGGGCACGCATCTGTTTTTCCTTACCTCGTGATGAAAGCCTGAGCGCTCGACGCTAAATTTAAACCGGCTTTTACCCTTTTGGAGTACCTTATGCCAGCTACACGTGTCAGTTGTCCGAATTGCCGCCAGCCTGTTACAGCGGATATTCAGCAAGTTTTTGATCTAAACCAGGATCCGGGCGCCAAGCAGCGTTTGTTGAGTGGGGCGGTGAACGTGATCCAATGCCCTAACTGCCGCTACCAGGGCAGTATCGCCACGCCCATCCTCTATCATGATCCGGAAAAAGAAATTTTCATGACCTATGTCCCACCGGAAATGGCCCTGCCACTGCCTGAGCAAGAGCGCTTAATAGGCTCCTTGATGAACCAGGTGATCAACAACCTGCCTCAGGAGAAGCGCAAGGGCTATCTGCTGCGCCCACAGTCTGCCCTGACCTTCCAGGGCATGATTGAGCGTATCCTTGAAGCGGATGGGATCACCAAGGAGATGCTGGACAATCAACAGAAGCGCCTTGCGCTGCTGCAGCGCCTGATGAGCGCTTCCTCTCCAGAACTGCTGGCTGAAATTGCCAAACAAGAAGATCAGATGATCGATCAGGAATTTTTTGCCATCCTGGCGCGCCTGGTTGAAGTTTCAGCGGCCAGCGGAGATGAGCCGAGCGCCCGCCGCCTGGCAGAGCTGCAGCGCCAGTTAGTGCCGCTAACCTCTTACGGACAGGTCATGCAGGAACAGGCCAAAGAAATCGACGCTGCCATGCAAGATCTGCGCGCGGCCGGCAATGAGCTGACACGCGAGAAACTATTACAGTTGGTGATCGATGCACCCAACGAAACTCGCCTGGGCGCCCTGGTGAGCATGGCGCGCGCCGGCTTGGATTATCAATTCTTCCAGCTGCTCAGCGAGAAAATCGAAAGCGCCCCTGAAGCAGACCGCCCGCGGCTGACCGGGCTGCGCGAGCACCTGCTGGAGCTTACCAGTGAGATCGACCGCCAGATGGCCGGGCGCATGCAAGCCGCCTCCCAGCTTCTCGAAACCATCCTGGTGGCGCCCAATTTGGAAGAAGCTTTAATGGAGAATCTAGGCGCAGTTGATGATTTCTTCCTGCAGGAGATTAATCGCAACCTGGATGCGGCTCGCAAAGCAGGCGACCTGGATCGCTCCGCCAAATTGCAGAAAATTATCGCTGCCCTGCAAAGCCTGGAAGAATCTCCACCGGAAGTGGCGTTTATCGAAGAGCTGTTGAAAGCGCCTGATGAACCTGCCCGTCAGCAGCTGCTCGAAGCGCGGGCTGAGGAAGTTACCCCGGATTTCTTGAATCTGTTGATGAACTTCGCCGGGCAGATGGAAGAGCAGCAGCCCGAGATGGCTGGTCAGCTTATGGCGCTCTACCGCCAGGCATTGCGCTTTTCGATGCAGCGCAATATGAGTAGTTAAAGCCGTTTGAATAGCGAACCAGAAAGCCTCCAGCGCTATCAGACTGGAGGCTTTTTTAATTCCATTCGCGGCTGGTCAAGGCGCTAATGCTGCTCTCCAGGAGAAATCATTCGTTAAAGGTTCTCCAAGCGCAAGCCGTGGCCGCGCACCGTGACGATATAATTATGGCTTGGGTTCAGGCTGTGCAGGCGCTCACGCAGGCGGCGCACCAGCGCATCCAGCGCTTGCATGGAGACATCCAGTGCCTGTGATTCTCCCCATACAGCGCCGGTCAGCGCCTCGCGATTCACGACATTTTCTGGGTTATCGTAGAGGATTTCCAGTAAGGTAAACTGAGAAACCGAGAGCGGGGGCAGCACTTCTTGCGCACCGATCCAAACGCGCCGCGAGCGTTTTTCCAGGCGCAGCCGACCGTGGACTTCGATAAGACCTTCCTTACTGAAGCCTGAAAGTCCTTGTCCAGGTAGAGGGTATTCCAAATCGTCTATCTCGAGTGGCAAGGTGGCGTCGGAACTTAAATAGACAAACTGCTGGGCCAGAGCGATCTGGATGACATCCCCATCCTGCAATACCTGTGTGGTCGTGAGAGGCTGCCCGTTATAGTGGGTGCCATTTTTGCTGCCCAGATCTTGGATCAGAATTCCTTGAGGCGAGGGGACCAGCCGCGCATGCTGGCGCGAGACCTGGCGATCAGCAATTACAATTTCACACATCGGATCACGCCCCACGATGGTGGGTCCGCGCAGCGCCCAGCGCTGTCCGTTGAGCGGGCCGGTATGCGCTACCAGAACAGGTGCATCCTCGCTGTTGTTTTTCATCTTCTCTCTCTCCAAGGTATAATTATAACAACGCCGTATGAAATCGCCCTGTCTTTTCCTGTCGCCCGTGGCGCAAGTGCGCCGCGCGGCTCCAGGCTGGTTTGATATATGCCAACCCCACTGAAACCCGGTGAAGTCCTGCGTGGGCGCTACCGGGTAACCCGCGTGATCGGGCAGGGGGGGATGGGCAGCATTTACCTCGCAGATGATCAACGTCTGGAAGGACGTCAGTGCGCGCTAAAAGAGGTCGAGCACGATCGCACCCTGCCGGCTGATTTGCTCAAACAGGCTCGTGATCAGTTCCAGCGCGAGGCCACTGTTCTGGCTCGCCTGGATCACCCCAACCTGCCCAAGGTTTCAGACTTCTTTTCCATTGGTGGGCGTGATTACCTGGTGATGGATTTTGTGCCTGGTAAAGATCTGCGCACACTGATGAACGATGCCCGCCGGCGAGGTGAGCATCTTGCAGAGCGCCAGGTTTTGGGCTGGGCCAGCCAGTTGGCAGATGCCCTGACCTATATGCACAGCCAGAACCCACCGATCCTGCATCGAGATATCAAACCCAGTAATCTGAAGGTTACACCCAGCGGCTTACTCAAGCTGGTCGATTTTGGCCTGGTAAAGATATTAGCCTCAGATGAAGTTACGATTACTGTCTTGCAGGGCAGGGGAACCGCGCTCTATACTCCCCTGGAACAATACGGCGGAGATACCGGTCACACCGACGCTCGCTCGGATGTGTATGCCTTTGGAGCTACCATCTATCATTTGCTGGCCAATCACTCCCCGGCTGAAGCGCGCGAGCGCTTTTTACATCCCGAAGCCCTGGTCTCTTTACGACAATACAACCCGGATGTCAGCCTGCGCACGGAGCGAGCTGTCTTGTGGGCGATGAGTTTGCACCCGGATGAGCGACCCCAGGACATCGAAGCTTTCCGTCAGGCGCTGTTGGGCAACTGGGATCCGGTCACCCGGCCGCGTGCCCCACTGCCGTCCCCATCTCTGGCTGATATGCTGAATATGCCATCCGAACGCGCCTTGCTGTTCATTTCTGCAGGCCTGGTGCTCTTGAGCCTGGTGGTTACGCTGCTGCGTTAATTTCTGTTTACCCCTGAATCTGATAATGCTAAATAATCATTATCCTGTGATGCTCTCTTGAGACGAGTGGCTGCTTATGACGCGCCATAACCAGGTGATCAATAAGCCGGCCGTCGCACCCAGCAGTGTGGTAAGGATCACCCCACGCGCCACTGAGCGTTCCAACATGGTCTCACTGCCTGGGAGTTGTAATGCGATATAGGAATACGCCGCCAGCCCGCAGATAAACGCCAGGAATCCACCGCGTACTCCCCAGCGCACCTGCCCGGCAAATGATGCCAGGCTGTAGAATGCAAACCCAATTCCAGCTGTGACCAGCAGAGCCATGAGCCAATCAGTTATCCCTGGGATCAGGGGTGGGGGCGTTGGGAATTCGCTTCCGGGGGGCGGTGTCTCAGTGCGCGTGGGAGTATCAGTGGGTGTAGGGGTTGCGGTTTGGGTAGGCGTTTGGGTAGGCACCACGCCATTGGCGTTAGGAATCTCGACCTGCAGCGTATTCGATTGCCTGGCAGTCTCGCTTTCAACGCGTACGTTTAGTTGCCCAGACTGGCTGATGGTGTAGGCCAGACGAGCAACGCCTTGCACCGTGAAAATTGTCTGGCGGGTTTCGCCGCCTTGATTAAAGATGAAATCGACAGGTGTGCCATCAGGAACCGGGTTGCCATTGTAATCCAGGATCACCCCCGTCCGCAAAGGCAGTGCATCGCCGATGGCAAACTCAGGCAGGGGAGCTGGTTCAGGCGTCTGAGTAAGCTGGGTCACATCCGTCTGAGGTAAATCCAGCAGCACCTGCAGGGTCTGAGCAGGATCAGGGAACAAGGCCGAATTTAGATCATATATCCCTGGAACTGTGATTGGCGAGGCGCCCGTGGCACGCATTTCACGGAAAAGCAGGTAGCTCGCCATATCGATAAAGGCAGGCGCTTTGCTGTACAGGGCATAGTAAGCGGTCAGTTTGGTGATATTGGTGGTATCCAGGTAAAACGGAGCGTTGAAAGCAAAGACGATTAACCTTTTCTGTTGGAACAAGTCGGGGCGCTCGACCAGAAATTGGCTGAGGATCTGATACGCAGGATACTGGGGCGAATTATCCTGCAATGAGAACACAATCCAATGGGCGCGACTCAGATCTACTTCAAGCTGAGTGGTTCGAGGTTCAGCGGCCAGCATGGCCTCCAGGTCGTCAATGGAATGTGAAGCCAGATAGGCTGGAGTGATTTGTCCAGCGCCAGCAGAGCCAAAGCGACGAACAATCACTTGTTCAAGGGCATCCACTACCAGGGTATCTATTTGTGGGCAGTCTGTGCATTGTTGAGCAGGGCGCGTATCCGTGATAAACACCATGCGGTCATTCCGGTTGGGCGCATCCGGCAACAAGTCGTCTAATTCTTCAGGCGAGGGGCTGATCAGGGTAGCGGCTTCGCGAGCCACGTCAAAGACCACAGCGCTGCCATTTCCAACATTCGCCACGCCATTGGCTGGCGCCAGGGTCAAATTCAAGGTGAAATCGCCGTACAGTTTATATTTCAGGGTCAGGATGTCGAGAACGGATTGATCCACACGCTGCGCAAAAGCTGGATCCTCGCGGTATTTTTGGGTGAAGAAATCCAATGTCTGCACAGTGGCTTCCATCACCTCAGGCAGTTCAGTGGAGGAGAAATCAGCGATATAGAGCAAGTCATTGCCGGCTAGAAACGCGTTGAGAGCCACACGCCGGGCATCAAAAGTCTGGTTGGTTAGCTCGTAGAAGCGGCGTACCGCCTGGCTGCCAAGATTGTCGCTAATCATGAGCCCACCATTTGAACGCCAGGCTGCGATAGATGGGAGCTGCATCAGCAAGTTAAACGCCTGTGGATCAAAGCTTACCGGGCGAGTGGTCGCCCGAATATTACCCTGGAAACCCTGGTAACGGATATGGGAGACCACCATGGCATCCACTGTGGTTTCTGGAGAGGGAGCATTACCCGTAACACTATAAAATGGTACTAACTCAAAGCCTTTTAACTGTTCCAGGGATTTGCGAACTGTGGCAACTTCTTCCTCAGGCAGACGATCGGAGCTGCCATGCCCAGGGAAGTGCGTGGCTGCTACAGCAACCTTCCCGTCGCTGCTTGCATGGATCCCCGAGATATACGCTTTGCCCATCTCGGAGACCCAGAATGGATCGCCGCCAAAAGTGCGCGTCCCCAGATTGTTTTTACCTTCAGCATAGGTATTTTCGAGCACGTCCAGTGCGGGGCCGATCAGCAAGTTAATTCCCAGGCTTTGTAGTTCGGCGCCAACGATTTTGCCGACCTCGCCAGCCAGGGCAGGATTCCAGGTTGCTCCAATTGCCATTAAGTTGGGCAGCTGCGTGACCCCACTCAGGATCTGGTCGTAAGGGTAACCGTCGCCTTCTTGCGGCAGACCAATCAGCATCGGCACAAAAGGCGGGGTGTAAGTGGCATTGGTCGTCGGGTCAAGACGGCTCTGTTGGGATGCCGCCCATTGATTCGATTGTAACTGGCGCGTGAGGGTCAGGGTCTGGTTCACTACATCCCCGCTCGCATCAAAATTATCATTCTCTGCCAGCAGTACCACACCGCCTACATAGTGCTGGCTGATCAGGTTGTAGATCTCGGAATCTGGTCCAGCTTCACTGCCATTAAAGGCGACCAGGAAAAGCTGGCCAATGCGCTGTTCGGGCTGCATGCGCTCCAGGGTTGCGGCGGCTTGTTCTGCCGGGTTGCGTGTTTGGGCGCTGGAAGCAGCTTGAGCATTCAGGAGCGGCATACATACGGAAAGGAGCAGGCTGAATAGAGCCAGGCAGGCAGATAACCGGGTAAGGGTGAGGCGCTGGGAAGCAAACCTTGCACGAGGTGGGTTCAGGTTGAAGGACTGGTGCAATCAGACCGCCTTGAATGGCTCAGAATGCATCTCCGAGCGGATAATTGTGTGTAACAGCTCACGTCGCGTCGCGCCACTCAGCCCCTCCAGGCTGCGAATGTTGAGTGGATCGATCTCTTCATAGAGCAAGCGTAATTCCTCTGCGCTGGGAGGCGGCGTTTCGTGCAGCTCCGGATGGATTTCTAATTCAAACCCGGTGCGGGCTTGCAGGCGGGTGAGCTCAACCCCGGGGTGGATGCTGATCAGGCGCATACGTCCATGGGCAAAGTCAAACACGCCTAGATCTGAGACCAGGAAGAGGGGGCCAGCGCCATGTGTGCGGGCGGGGTTGTGGCCTAACCCGGAAAGAAAATCAAGCTGAGGCACAAAAGTCACCCGAGAATGACGCGGTACATAGAGGTAAATGTTACTGATGAAAGTGGTCACGTCTGGAATGCCGCCGGTGCCAGGCAGGCGCAGGCGTGGCTGGCGATAGTTTTGACCGAAGGCAATATTGTTGAAATTGCCTGCCGGATCGATCTGCGCCGGGCGGAAAAATTCTTTGGGCCGTAAAGTTGGCAGGATATCCGCGGCTGCACGCACAAAGCCCACATTGGTGAGCGAATTGTCCAGCCACAGACTTTCCACACGCAGCAAGCCTAAGGGAGCTGGCCGGCGGCACATTCCCTGTCCAATGGCTGACGCAAAATATAAATTCGGTGCATGGGTGGCGCGCGCCAGCAGATAGGCGGCTGTGACCAGTGGCGTTCCAATGCCCTGAGCGACTACCTCGCCATCCTCGATCAGGCGCGCCATGCATACAACCATCAAATCATCCGCAGTGTAATTCATGCTCTGTACAACCTTATGAATTGTTATTGCTACCTCTTAATTGTTGATGGCTTTCCTTATCAAGCAGCGCCAGGTGGACTTCGCCTTGAATATTACCACCACTCAGCACCACGACCGCCGGACGAGCGCTTACCCGGTTTTCCAGCACAGCCGCCAGCGCCACAGCCGCTGAGCCCTCTATTCTTTCACGATAACGTTCCCAGGCATATACGATGGCGCGCTGGATCTCAATTTCATCAACCAGGACGATCTCATCTACGAAACTGCGCACCAGTGGAATGGTCAGAGATTGGGCTTCCACCGGACCAGATAACCCATCTGCCAGGCTGTCCAGTTCTACGACTCCCTCCTGGGAGTCGTGCGTAAATAAGGCGTGCATGTAAGGCGAGGCAGTCGATTGTACCCCAACCAGACGAGGTTTGCGGCTGGGTGGTATTGTTACACCGGGCTCATTTGCAGCGCCTGATGATGGATAGAAGGCTTCGATGGCAGCGCCTATGCCGGCAATCAGCCCGCCGCCACCGACCGGGACCACCCAGGTTGACTCCGGCAGTGTGGCAAGCTCATGCAATAACTCCAGCCCCAGCGTACCTTGCCCGGCTATCACCTGACCATCATTATATGGAGAAACCCAAACAGCCTCGTGTTGGGCTGCGTAGGTGATTCCCGCTTTTTCAGCTTCTCCATACCCACCCGCTACCAGGTGCACTTCAGCGCCCATGGCGCGCATTGCTTCCAGTTTGGCTGGTACGGCATGCTCAGAGGCGAAAATGGTGGCGTGCGCTCCCACTAACTGCGCGGCTAATGCTACTCCCTGCCCGTGGTTGCCTGCCGAAGCAGCCACCAGACCCCGTTGAACCTCCCAGGGTTGCAAAATTAACACCTTGTTCAAAGCCCCCCGCGCCTTGAACGAGCCAGTTACCTGGTGATTTTCCCATTTTAAGAACAGGTCATTATTCGGATCATAGGATAACGGTGTGGCGCGGATGTGCGGAGCAATCCGTTCAGCAGCCTCTTCCAACCAGGTATATGGGATCATCACAGGTTCTCGCTTCAGGTACGCCGGGCAGCCAGGGCTTGCAGCGCTAAGGGTGGGTCATCGGTGAAAATGCCATCCACTCCATAGCCAAATAGCTGTTTCATTTGCGCCTCCTGGTTGACGGTCCAGACATACACCCGCTTTCCGCGCCGGTGGGCTGATTCTACAAGCTGCGGGGTAACATCACTGGCTTCTGGATGCAAGGCCTGGTAGCCTACCAGACGTCCAATGCCAGAGCGCGCCCAGGCGCCTGCTTTGCCTGGCAGCGCCAGCAGACCGATGGGGCATTCCGGAAGCAGGCGGCGAATGCGCATGAGAGCAAGCGGATTGAAAGATGAGAACATAACCGCCTCTTCCAGGTTATGTCGGCGAACCAGGGCAGCTACTTTTTGTGGCAGCGCATCCAGGGGGGTGGCGTAGTTGGTCAATTCAACATTGATAAAGATGCGCTTGCCAACGCTGGTAAAGACCTCGTCCAGAGAGGGGATGCGCTCGCCAGCAAACCCGCTATCATAAAAGCTGCCTGCATCCAGTTGTTTGAGCTGCTCCAGGCTCAGATCGCGCACCCTGCCTTTGCCCTGAGTAGTACGATCCACACTTTGATCATGAATCACGACAACCTGCCTATCTGAGCTCAGCTTGGCATCCAGCTCAATGGCGGGGGCACCCTGGCGCACTGCCAGCTCGAATGCTGCCAGTGTGTTTTCTGGGGCGTAGTTGCTGGCGCCGCGATGGGCAAAAACGGTAGGGGGAGGTAAGCGCTCGAACATTATAGATCCACAAAATACGACTCGGCTGCCCGGTCGATGATTTCTTTGCTCATCACGGGTTCAAGATTTAGATAACGCGTGATATCCAGCATTTGTTCACATAGATCACGCGGGTGATTGGCGCGAAGTTTACGCCCGCGTTTGATATACCACTCCTGAAGCAAGTAAGCCAGACCTTGTTCATCATAACCGATTTCATATTGTGTAGTGGCGCGCCGGAAAATTTCCCGATAAGACTCAAAGGTTGGGTCACCGATTTCAATTTTGTGCCGTAACCGGCGCAGGAAGGCCTCATCGACCAGGTCCTTGGGGGGTAGATTGGTGGAAAAGATCACCAGCACATCAAAAGGAATTTCTAGCTTGCGTCCGGTGTGCAGGGCCAGGTAATCAATGCGGCTTTCCAGCGGCACAATCCAGCGGTTTAGCAGATCACGCGGCCGCACCAGCTGGCGTCCGAAATCGTCGATCAGCAAGATGCCGCCATTCGCCTTTACCTGAAAGGGCGCTTCATAGTACTTATTTACATCATCAAATACCAGATCAAGCCCGGCCAGGGTTAACTCACCCCCGGTGGCAATGAACGGTCGCTGAATTTTCACCCAGCGTGGGTCTCGGCGAGCGCCAGCTCGTAGCGAGCTCGTGCTGCGTGTTTCCTCGATCTCAGGCTCTTTCGCCAGGCGGTGATTGACCGTGTCGTACAGCTTTACCACCTGACCATCTACATAGATGGCATGTGGAATCCACATGCTCTCGCTCAGGATGATATTACCGATGGCTTTGGCTATGCTGGTCTTGCCATTTCCGGGCGGGCCGAAAAAGAATACCGAAGTACCGGAATTTACCGCCGGTCCAATGCATTGGATTAATTTATCGGACAAAACCAGATCAGTAAGCGCTTGTTTGAGCTGGCTGGAGGTTATCAGAGTGCGTTTGCGGCTTTGACGCTTGATGGAATCGCTGTATACACTCAGAGGGACAGGCGCCGGCCCAGCATATTGGCTGCGTTCCAGGGCTTCACGCGCCCGCTCAATACCCAGCCCCGTAATGGCATACTGGTAGGAACCTTCACCCAACCCAATCTGTTGGGCAGAGCGCACTTCGATGTATTTCTCTCGCTTTAAAGACTCCAACAACAGGTCAACTACCCCATTGAATGGCAGGGAAATCTCGTCGGCAACTTTAAAACCAGTCAGGTAACCCTGAAAATAGATTATTTTCAATGCCAGATCTTGCAGCCATAGCTGGGACAGTCCGGTGTCATCTATGCGGGTTACTGGCGGCGGCTGGAAGGTCCAGCCAGTATGAACAGGAGCAGAGAGTTCATTGGTCATGGCGCGCTCGGTTTCCATCATTTGCATCCCCAGGAAAGAACAGTATTCGGCAGTCGATACACCTAAAGAAAATTATAGCATGTGGTGTGGTCGTCATGATTCTATTCCAAAAATACCAAATTAGGCTACAATTGCTTATCTTTAGCCAGAGGGTGAAATAGACGTAATGAATATTTCTGTTGTTATTCCTGTGTATAATGAAATCAAGACCATCGACGAGATCCTTCGGCGGGTGAAAAACACCAATTTAGCAGCCGAGATTGTCGTGGTGGATGATGGCTCAGTCGATGGTACGCGTGCGCTCTTGGAGAAATATGCAGGTGATGAGCTGGTGAGGTTGATCTTCCATGAACGCAACCAGGGCAAAGGCGCTGCGGTGGTGACCGGGATTAAAGCTGCAACCGGAGATGTGATCATTATCCAGGATGCTGATTTGGAATACGACCCGCGCGAATACCCAAAATTGCTCTGTCCTCTTGAAGAGGGACTGGCGGATGTAGTGTATGGCTCGCGTTTCCTGGGAGGGCCGCGCCGGGCAACCATGTACTGGCATATGGTGGCCAACAAATTGCTCACCTTCATGACCAATATCCTGTATAACAATATCCTGACCGACATGGAAACTGGCTACAAAGTCTTTCGCCGCCACATCATGGACGGGATCACCATTAACGCCCGAAGTTTTAATTTTGAACCGGAATTCACGGCTAAGATCTTGAAGCGTAAAGTCCGGATATATGAAGTGCCGATTACTTTTAACCCGCGCGATTATTCAGAAGGCAAGAAAATCAAGCTGAAAGATGCCTTTGAAGCTGTCTGGGCGCTGGTGAAATATCGCTTTGTTGATTGAAAGCTGAGCCAACCATTCAATCGGGTGTGCCGGCCGGCTTGATGTCGCGGACATTCAATTGCAGGTTGGTGCGCCCATTAAATTCATTTAATTCGAAATTGTAAGCCATATCCACATGCGTTGGCATGTCCTCTGCCCAGCGTGCCTGGCGAAATGCGACCGCGTCATAGGTAATCCGTCCATCGCTCACCGTCAGGCGCAGGTGGTTATTCTCTTTCCCGATAACCCTGTAGCGCTCCACTTTCAGGCCGCGTGAGACGTATAAAGCCTGTCGATTGCCATATCCGGTTGGTTGCAGCCCCTGTTGGAAGGCAATAATTTCGGGATGTAAATCACGCAGGGGGATTTCAAGATCAGCCACCAGAGCAGGGCGCAGATCCAGTCCGCTCAGTTCAGTTTCGGCATGCGCTTGCAAGCGTGCCAGCAGTTCCGGTAGATTCTCATTGCGAACGGTAAAGCCAGCTGCGGCGGCATGCCCACCGTGGTGCTCCATCAGATCGGCGCAGGCGTCCAGGGCGTCGGTGATGTGGTACTCGGGAATAGAGCGGCAGGAGGCGCGCGTGGTTTCTTCTCCGATTTGCCCTACGATCGAAGGCCGGTACCACTGCTCGGTGAGGCGCGAGGCTGCCAGGCCTACGATGCCCGGGTTGTATTCAGGGTGGATCGCCACCAGCAGGAAAGGATCAATTTTATCTTTGAATGCCAGAACCTCGGCTTGTTCCTGGATCTGGCGCGTTTGCTGCTGCCGTTCGCGGTTCTGGTTGTCTAACTGCTGAGCCAGCAGGCCGCAAGTCTGGACATCTTGCTCCAGCAGCAGCTCCAGTGCGGCCATGGCCGATTCCAGCCGCCCGGCTGCATTCAGACGCGGGCCCAGGCCATAACCGATATCCATGGCGGTGACGCCCCCTGATTGGATCCCGGCGGCGCCCATCAGCGAGCGCAATCCCTGGCGTTGACCACGCTGCAGCTCGCGTAAACCGCTGCGTACCAGGGCGCGGTTTTCTCCTGTCAGAGGAGCCAGGTCGGCGACTGTGCCAAGCGCGACCAGGTCCAGCATGGCTTGCATTTCTCCGGCCAGTAATGGCCCACCCAGGCCGTCTTCGCCGCGTAAGGCGCAGCCTAATTTATATGCCAGGCCTACTCCCGCAAGATCCTTGTAGGGATATTCGTCGCCCGGCTGCTTGGGATTGATAATCGCCTGTGCAGCAGGCAGCTCGTTATGTGGATGGTGGTGGTCACTGATGATCATGTCCATGCCAATTTGCTGTGCAAACTCTGCTTCTGGCAGGGAGCGTATCCCACAATCCACAGTGATGACCAGCTTCACCCCCCATTCCTTTAAGGTTACCAATGCTTCACGGTTGAGCCCGTAGCCTTCCTCAAACCGATTCGGGATATAAGGAATGATCTTGCTGCCGCCTAAACCTCGCAGCACCTGGGTCAGCAAAGCTGTGGCAGTTACCCCGTCCACATCGTAGTCGCCATAAACAGCAATCGTCTGCTCAGTCTGTAAGGCGTGGCGGATGCGCTCCACAGCCTGTGGGATGCCCAGCATATTTTCTGGCTCACTGTGCGGAGGGGGAGCTGCATCCAGGTAACACTGGGCTGTCTCGGCTGTGGCATGGCCGCGATTAAAGAGCAGTTGCTGCAGGACCGGCGGATATTGAGCCAGATTTTGCGCAGCTATGGAGGTGAGGGGTTGTGAGATCTGCCAGCGTTTACTTAAAGGTGGGGTCATAATGTTTTGGTCGTGTTGATCGGTTTTTGAAAATAGGATTCGGCGTCCAGCTCGCGCGCCAGGATCAAGGCGCCAGTCAAACCGACTTCGTCGCCCAGGGTAGCTGTGACCAGAGTCAGGCCATCCAGATAATATTCTGAAAGGGCATACTTTTTCAGCGCCTGACGCAACGGGCCGAGCAGGTACTCACCACTGCGGGTCACACCGCCTCCGAGCACGATTGCCGCCGGGTTGAAAATATGCAGATAATTTGCCAGGGCCAACCCGATCCAGTGCCCGGCGTGCTCCAGGGCGCCAATTGCCAGTCTGTCTCCGGAGTTGGCTGCCTCGCCGACTGATTTAGCTGTCAGAGGTTGTCCGGCAGGCAGGCAGCTGGTTTCCCCGGATTTGATCTGCGCCTCGGCCCATTTGGCAATGGCCGGGCCTGCTGCAACTGCCTCCAGATGACCATATTGACCGCACGGGCACAGTGGACCATCTGGCTGCACAGTCACATGCCCCAGCTCGGTAGCCAATCCGCGTTCGCCCAGCACCAGCCGGTCATCCAGGATCACCCCTCCGCCGATGCCTGTGCTGATCGTCATGTAGATCAGATTGTGAAAACCTTGCCCTGCGCCATATTTCCACTCAGCCAGGGCAGCCATGTTCGCATCATTACCCACTGCAACAGGCACACCGAAGTGCTCTGCGATGATTTTGCGCAAGGGTAGATTGGAAAAACCCTTCACGTTTGGCGCAGTCAGGATCGTGCCCGAGAAGGGATCCAGTGGCCCCGGAGCAGACACGCCAATCCCCAGCAATTGATCGCGGGTTGGATAAATTGCAGTTATCAAATCTAACAAACGCGCTAATGGCATTTCTCCAGCGCTGTGGGTGGAGATGCGTTCCAGTTTTTCTGGTTGCTGTGTGCCAGTCGGGTAAAGCGCGGCGCGTATTTGGGTACCGCCTAAATCGACGGCGATATGATAACTCATAGGTGGAAGTATAGCATACGGAATTGGTCTGCTGTGCGGCGATCCTGAACAGCCTGGTTGGTGCTGTCAGGTTCTGGTTGACGACTCGTTTAAAGACTGCTATGATCAGCGCGTATGAAAAATGCGCCTTCTGGCTGGTTTCACCGCATGCTTGGGGGACTGGTAAATATGCTCCGCTGGCTGGTCCCGGGTTTAGGGATCAAGCGCTGGTATCTTTTCACATTTCTGGGGATCACCCTGCTGGCGGTCGGTTTTGGTGTGGTGATCCTCGAAGTCTACCGCACTACTCCTGATGATGCCTGGTGGCTAAACCTGCTCTCGACGGCCTCCCTGCGTTTCCTGGCGCGCCCAGTGCGCGCATTGATCTTCGGTGGCCTGGGTGTGAGCATGATCCTGTTTGGGATCTGGCAGCTTAACCGCTCCATGCTCTCGCCCTTTTTATCTCCAGGCCGCTCGATGCTGGACACATTGCGCAATCACCGCCAGCGTGGGCGCGGCCCGCGCATCGTAGCCATCGGTGGCGGGCATGGTCTGGCGACTCTCCTGCGGGGTCTCAAGCAGCATTCACACAATATCACGGCGGTCGTCTCAGTGGCAGATGATGGCGGCTCCTCAGGTCGCCTGCGGCGCGATCTGGGCATACCCCCTCCAGGGGACATCCGCAACTGCCTGGCTGCCCTCTCCAATGATGAAGCCTTGCTCACCCAGCTCTTCCAGTACCGTTTTCCGACGCAGTCTGGCGGGCTGGAAGGTCACTCCTTTGGTAATCTTTTCATCAGCGCGCTGGCAGAAATCACCGGCAGCTTCGAAGAAGCTGTAGCCGAATCGGGGCGCGTCCTGGCGATCTCGGGGCGCGTCTTGCCGTCCTCCCTACATAATGTGAGCCTGGTAGCGGATGTGATGATGCCTGCGACTGCAAAAGAGGTGCGCGTCGAAGGTGAAAGTCACATTCCTGAAAGCCCGGGTAAGGTGATGCGCGTCTGGCTGGAGCCCAGCAATCCCTCTGCTTTTCCCGAGGTTATCCAGGCCATCCTGGCTGCGGATATGATCGTCATCGGTCCTGGCAGCCTGTATACCAGCGTACTGCCCAATCTGCTGGTGCCCGATATCATGGAAGCTGTGCGTGCCAGTCGTGCATTTAAAGCCTATGTGTGTAATGTGGCTACCCAACCCGGTGAAACCGATGGTTATTCTTGCCGCGACCATCTCCGGGCGCTTGAAAGCCATGTGGGCAGTGGCTTCTTTGAGATCATCATCAGTAATGACCACTGTGAGGGACGACTACCCGATGGTGTAGATTGGGTGCGCATTGATGAAGGCCTGGAGCAGGAATATCCTATCCATGCCGCAGATTTGGGTGATGAACTTCACCCGGCTCGGCACGATGCGCGCAAACTGGCAGCCAGCTTGATGGAATTGCTTGAAGAGCGCACCGGACCTTTGGTAGAATAGGGGATTGGGCAGGTATTCATCTGCTCTGAAATTCACTGTACAAGCCACCAGGTTGGTAGCTTACGTATACGATAGATCTCTGTATCAGGAGGAAGATCATGACTGTAAAAGTTGGCATCAATGGTTTTGGCCGTATTGGACGGCAAGTACTCAAGGCGATCCGGGACAATCACCCCGACACACTCGAAGTTGTAGCCTTCAACGATATCGGTGATTTGCCCACCATGGCCCATCTGCTGAAGTATGACTCCAATTATGGCCGTTTCGATGGCAGCGTGTCTGTAAAGGACGACACCCTGTTGATCGACGGTAAAGAAGTCAAAGCCTTCAAAGAGACTGATCCCGCCAATATCCCCTGGGGCGACCTGGGCGTGGATATCGTCGTTGAGAGCACGGGCATCTTCACCATCAAGGATGATGGCGTAAACAAAAAAGGCAAAACGGTCAAAGGCGCCAGTAACCATATCAAGGGCGGCGCCAAGAAAGTAATCATTTCGTCACCTGCTCAGGGCGAAGACCTGACCATCGTATTGGGCGTCAACGACGACAAATACGACCCCAAGAACCACCACGTGGTTTCAAACGCCTCCTGCACCACCAATGGCCTGGCTCCGGCGGTGAAAGTTGCCCATGACGCTTTCGGCATTGTTCGTGGCTTCATGGTAACCGTACATTCTTACACCAACGACCAGAAGATCCTCGATCTGCCCCACAGTGACCTGCGCCGGGCGCGTGCCGCAGCCATGAACATCATCCCCACCTCCACCGGGGCTGCACGTGCGCTCAAGCTGGTGATCCCGGATATGGATGGCAAGCTGGATGGTTACTCGCTGCGCGTGCCCACTTCCACGGTCTCTGTGATCGACCTGACCGTTGAGCTGGTCAACTCAATCACCACCGAAGAGCTGCGCCAGGCCTATCGCGACGCCGCGGCTGGCCCCCTGAAGGGTATCCTTGCAGCAGTGGACGAACCCCTGGTCAGCATTGATTACAAGGGCGACCCGCACAGCTCATCTGTAGATATGGAATTCACCCAGGTGCTGGGCAAGGGCAAGAGTAATTTTGCCAAGATCATCGCCTGGTATGACAATGAATGGGGTTACTCGGTGCGCACTGCGGACCTGGCGGCTCTGATGGCGAAATACCTATAGTCGATTGGTTGCATGGAGCGTGGTGACGGGTGAACCTTGCCCAAAACCACGCTCTATCGCACGGAGGTCTCTCCATGTTCAATAAGAAAACTATCCGGGATATCGATCCCCAGGGCAAACGCGTCCTGGTGCGGGTCGATTTCAACGTGCCGATTAAAGATGGTGTAGTCACCGACAATACCCGCATCCAGGCAGCCCTGCCTACTTTGAATTATCTGCTGGATAAGGGCGCGGCCTTGATCCTCTTTTCGCACCTGGGACGCCCCAAAGATGGCCCTGATCCGAAATATACCATGCGCCCGGTGGCTGAGCACCTGAGCAAGGTGTTGGGCAAACCGGTTGCGTTCGCTACAGAGGCCGCCGGTCCGGTGGCTGAAGCTGCTGCCGCCCAGCTCAAACCGGGCGATGTGCTGGTGCTGGAAAATACCCGCTTCTACCCCGGCGAAACCAAGAATGATCCGGCTCTCTCTGCCCAGTTTGCAAAGCTCGCTGATCTATATGCCAATGATGCCTTCGGCTCGGCGCACCGCGCCCATTCCTCGACCGAAGGTGTGGCGAAGCACCTGCCGGCAGTGGCAGGCTTTCTGATGGAACGCGAGATCCAGTACCTGGGAAATGCAATCGCAGACCCCAAGCGCCCCTTCGTAGCGATCCTGGGCGGCGCCAAGATCAGCGATAAGATCGGTGTGATCCGCAACCTGCTGACCAAAGCGGACCAGGTTTTGATCGGCGGTGGGATGGCAAACACGTTCTTTAAAGCGCAGGGTTACCCGATTGGTGACTCGCTGGTGGAAGATGAAGCCCTGGATACCGCCCGCGAGCTGGTGCAGACCGGCAGCGGCAAGCTGCGCCTGCCTGTGGATGTAGTGGTGGCCGACCGCTTCGATGCCGAAGCAGCCGCCAAAATAATTGCCATGGGGCCGATTGAGGCTGGCTGGCGCATCCTGGATATTGGCCCTGAGTCGGTCAAAGCATTTGCCAAAGCCATCCAGAACGCCGGCACGGTGGTCTGGAATGGACCGATGGGCGTATTTGAATTCCCGCGCTTTGCCCAGGGCACCTTCGGGGTGGCGCGCGCCGTGGCCGAGAGCGATGCCACCTCCATCATCGGGGGCGGCGACTCGGTGGCTGCCATCAACCAATCCGGTCTGGAAGATAGGATCACGCACATCTCTACCGGGGGCGGCGCCTCCCTGGAGATGCTCGAAGGCCGGGAGCTGCCTGGCCTGGCGGCGCTGCAAGATAAATAATCTGGCGCTGTCCTGCATCCGTGCTTTAACTGGCGGGTGTGGGTGAGTGCTGTATACGAATTAAAGGGATGCTGGCCTGCACCCGTAGACCAGCATCCTTTTGCAAACAAAAAATGTGAGGTCAAACGATGCGAACACCTTTAGTGGCTGGGAACTGGAAAATGTTTAAGACTGTGGCCGAAGCGCGCCACTTGATTTCTGAGTTGGTGCCCGGCTTGCAGGGAATTAAAGGGGTGGAGAAAGTGATCTGTCCACCCGCCATGGCGCTGCTGGCCGCGGCTGCCTTGCTGGAAGGCACCGAGATTGGCCTGGGCGCTCAGAATATGCACTGGGAGTCTTCCGGCGCATTCACGGGCGAAATTGCTCCACCCATGGTCGCCGAGCTGTGCCAGTATGTCATTCTGGGTCATTCCGAGCGCCGCGCCATGTTTGGCGAGACCGATGAAACCGTGAACAAAAAGGTCGGCGCAGCCCTGGCGCACGGCCTGCTGCCCATCGTGTGCGTGGGCGAGACCCTGGATGAGAACGAAGCCGGGCGCACAGCCGAAGTTGTTGCCGGGCAGGTGCGCGCCGGGCTGGCTGGAATGAGCCTGGATAGCGATAATCCTCTGGCCAGTGGGCGTTCAATCATTATCGCTTACGAGCCGGTCTGGGCGATTGGCACGGGCAAAGCAGCCAATGCCGAAGGCGCCAATGCTGTTGTGGCCGATATCATACGCCCCGCCCTGGCTGAGCTCTTTGGTGACGCGCTGGCGCAGGAAATCCGCGTCCTGTACGGCGGCTCGGTCAAGGGCAGCAATGCCGCCGAGTATTTTAACATGCCCGATATTGACGGGGCGCTGGTGGGCGGAGCCAGCCTGAAAGCCGCTGATTTCACCCAGATCGTCCAGGCTGCGGCAGGTTGATTCACAACCTGAGCTGCTGCACACCAGAGAACACTGCAGGATGATGCCGGAAGAAATGCAAGGCTTAATGTGGCTCCTGCTGTTGCTGGGGCCACTTTTTTTAGCCCAGCGCAGCCTGCATCGTGAGGTGCAGGCGATCTTCCTGTTGATCACCAGGCGCATGGATTTCTCGATCGTCCTGTTTGCCCTGGTGTTCTTCCCCGGCGTGCTGCTGCACGAGACCAGCCATTACCTAATGGCGCGTATCCTGGGCGTGCGCACCGGACGATTTTCACTGCTGCCGCGCCCACTGCCCAATGGACGCCTGCAGTTGGGCTATGTGGAGACGCGTGCATCGGATTGGGTGCGCGAAACCCTGATCGGGGCAGCACCGCTCCTGACGGGCGGCGTGGTGGTGGCCTATGCGGGTGTGCAGCGCCTGGGACTGACCGGCGCCTGGGACGCGCTCAGCAGTGGGACCCCCGGCGCAATGCAGCTGGCCCTGAGCGCCATGCTGGAGCGGCCCGATTTCTGGCTGTGGTTCTACCTGACTCTGGCAATCAGCAGCACCATGCTGCCCTCCGCCTCCGACCGGCGCGCCTGGCTGCCTCTGGGGCTGGTAGCGGCGCTCCTGCTGGGCATCAGCCTGGCGGCTGGAGCCGGACCCTGGCTGCTGGCCAATGCCGCCCCCTGGGTGAACCGCGGCCTGGAAGCTGCCGCGCTGGTCCTGGCGATCAGCCTGGGCCTGCACCTGGTGCTGCTGCCGCCCTTCTGGCTGGCGCGGCGCGGCCTCAGCCACCTCTCAGGCCTGGAAGTTGCCTGAGAAATGATCCACCTTGATGGTTACTGCCTGAACGTCCATTCGTTTGTTAAAATGAGAGAGTAACGCTCCTTCAACCGGGTGCCGAAGACCAAAAAAGTCGTTATGGAGTTCAGGCTTATCCCGCCAGCCAGGTAAATACAAATAAATTTACCATCTGGACTCCTCGATAAAAGCGCTTGTGGATGCCTGTACCAGAAGCGGGTGGTTTGTGTCAGGTGGGCGGAGCGCGCTTATAACACGCCTGCGCTTGATCAAACCTTCTGTGTGCGGTAAACTTCTCCACTGGAGAGGATGATAAACAGGCATGGCTGTCCTTTGGTATGCAATGCGCAGCAAGCCGCGCAAAGAAGATGCACTCTGGCGCCAGCTGCGCGCCCAGGGCTTTGAAGTCTTTCACCCGCGCGTGCGCGTGCACCGCGTGAACCCGCGTGCTCGCAAGCAGGAGCCCTACTTCCCCGGCTACCTGTTCGTGCAGGCCGACCTGGAGGATGTGGGACGCTCACGTTTCCAGTGGATGCCGCACTCGCTGGGCCTGGTCTCCTTTGGCGGCGAGCCCTCCCCTGTCCCGGACCACCTGATCAACGAGATCCGCAAACGGATAGAGTCCATCGCCGCGGCGGGCGGGGAACTCTTCGATGGGCTCAAGTCCGGAGATAGTATCCGCATCCAGGAAGGCCCCTTCCGCGGCTATGAGGCCATCTTTGACGCCCGTCTGCCGGGCACGGAACGCGTGCGCGTGCTGCTCGAATTCCTGGGCAGCCAGCGCAAGGTGCCGGTGGAGCTGAGCGCCTCCCAGATCCAGCAGATAAAACGCAAATAATTTTCCGGTACACACACCGGTAACACGCTAAGGATAGGATTCAAGCATATGAAAAAAGCTTTAATTACGGGCATCACCGGGCAAGACGGCTCTTACCTGGCTGAACTGCTGCTCTCACAGGGCTACGAGGTCCACGGCCTGATCCGCCGCGCCAGCACCTTCAACACCCAACGCATCGATCACATCTACAACGACCCCCACAAGCAAAACGGGATCAACCTGCACCTGCATTACGGCGATGTGGCCGCCTCCGGTAACCTGATCGAGATCATCTACAACATCCGCCCCGACGAGGTCTACCACCTGGCAGCGCAATCGCATGTGCGCGTGAGCTTTGATCTGCCCGAGTACACCGGCGATGTGACCGGGTTGGGCACCATGCGCATCCTGGAAGCCATCCGCAAGAGCGGCATCCCTGCGCGCTTCTACCAGGCCTCCTCCAGCGAGATGTTCGGCGCGGCCAGACCCCCGCAGAGCGAGCTCACCCCCTTCGAGCCGCAGTCTCCCTACGCCGCCGCCAAGGTATACGCCTTCTATGTCACCAAGAATTACCGCCAGGCCTACAATATCTTCGCCTGCAACGGCATCCTGTTCAACCACGAATCCCCCCGCCGTGGCGAGACCTTCGTCACGCGCAAGATCACACGCGCCCTGGCCAATATCAAGGCAGGCAAGCAGAGCAAGCTCTACCTGGGCAACCTGGACGCCCGCCGGGACTGGGGTTATGCCCCTGATTATGTGGCTGCCATGTGGAAGATGCTGCAGTATGACCATCCCGAAGATTTAGTCATCGGCACTGGCGAGGCGCACTCGGTGCGCGAATTCCTGGACGAAGCTTTCGGCTATGCGGACCTGGACTGGCAGCAGTACGTGGAGATCGACCCGCGCTACTTCCGCCCCACTGAGGTGGATTACCTGCTGGCCGATCCCACCCGAGCGCGCCAGGAGCTGGGCTGGGAGCCACGCATCTTCTTCAAAGACCTGGTGCGCATCATGGTGGATGCCGACCTGGAGCTTTCCGGGCAGCAGTCGCCGGGGGATGGCAAGCGGCTGCTCGAAGGCCGCCACGGCCCCTGGCACCGCTGGGACAGCCAGGTTATATCGATGCACTGATTTCGACGATATCGAAGCACCTCGATTTTTTCGAAATTGTGGAATTGGTGATTACCGAGGGCAGACACCCAAGGTGATCACCAATTCCAAATGAATGATAATTCGATTGTCTGAATCCCCGATCGCAACCGAAGTACTGTATACCCATCTCTGCCGGACGCTGAGCGGAGCGCAGCCGGATGACTCGGCCTGGACCCCATCCGACTGGGAGCGCTTCACCCGCCTGGCCCAGGCTGAGAACGTGGCGCCGCGGCTGTATGCCATCTGGCGGGAGGCGGGCTTTCCTGCCGGCTTACCGCCAGAACAGCAGGCGCGCTTCTCGCAGGCCTATTTCCAGTCTGGCGGGCGCAGCGCCTTATTCCGCACAGAGCTGGCGAAGATCGGCGCCTTGTTTGCTCAAGCCGGGATTGACTGCCTGCCGCTCAAAGGCGCCGCCCTGGCAGGCACGCTCTACCCCGACCCCGCCACGCGCCCGATGAACGACCTGGACCTGCTGGTGCGACCGCAGCACCTGCGGCGAGCGCTGGGTATCCTGCGCCGCCTCGGTTACAGCCTGGAAAATTTCACCTATCACGCCGTCCTGTGGGGGCCGGTCTTCGTGGAGCTGCACTGGAGCCTGCCCTATCCCCAGGCAGCCCGCCGCCAGCCCCCCGAGCCCTGGTTCTGGCAGAAGCAAGCTGTCTCTGGTACACAGCCGCCTTTCGACGCACTGCTGCTGCACGCCATCGTCCACCAGCAGGTGCAGAACCGCGGGCAGGCACCCCTGCTGAGCCGCCTGGACCTGCTCTACCTGGCCCAGGCCCTGGGACCCGACTACGATTGGCCCGCCCTGCAGTCCCGGGCCGGCGAGTTCGGCTGGGAGCCAGCCTACGCCGCTGCCCTGCGTGGGGTGGAGCAGCGCTTCCCCGGGCATCTTCCCACCGCGGCGCTCGCCGCCCTACCGGCTGAGAGCGTCGAATCCGCCCCGCATTCCACCCTCAATCCGCGCGACCGCTACACGGCTTCCGCCTGGCGCCACCTGGACCTGCTTACCCGCCTGCAGGCCGCCCTCGGCCTGGTCTTTCCCGGGCGGGGCTACATGCTGTGGCGCTACCACCCGCGCCCGGCATGGCTGTGGCCGCTGTGGTACCCGTTGAGGTGGGGTGGGTTGGTAAGGGGGTTGAGGGCGTGAAAAAGACCATCCTGATCGGCTTGTTCTGGTTGTTCTTCCTGGGCGCAGGGCTCCTGGCGACCCAGACTTCGCTGGCATCCAACCTGTGGAATATTCGCTTTTTAAATGCTGATGCCACTGGTGGAGTTCTCCCTGAACCTCTTTCCAACTTGAACTGGCAGCAGCAGGTCTGGCTGGGCAGAGCGGCTTTGCAGCGGGACGACATATCTGCTGCGCGGGCTGCTTTGATGGGTCTGGAATCCAATCCCAAGCCGCTGGCAGTCGCTGCGCTGGGAGAGCTGTATGCTGCCGAGGGGAATACGGAGAAGGCGATCGCTGTCTGGAGCGCACAGGAGAATTTCCAGGCTTTGAGCCAGGCTGCGCAAGCAGCCGAGCAAGCGGGTCAGTTTGAGCAGAGTGAAGCATATTATCTGCCTGCATATCAGCTAGCATCAACTGAGATAATCCTCAATCTATCCAGTTTATACATCGATAAGATCAACCAACCCGAAAAAGCGATTCCATTCTTGGAGCAGATCATTACCACATACCCGGCTCACGAGCGCTGGCCGGTCTGGCAGCGGCTCCTGGGCGATGCTTGTCGGAAGATGGCCGATTGGAGTTGCGCTGAGCAGGCTTACCAACAAGCCCTGGAGGTGAATCCAGATGATATCCTCAGTCTGGTCGGTCTGGGTCACGCTGCTCGCGATGGCTCCGGTGATCTTGAGACAGCCATAGATTTTTATTTTCAGGCAGCTGAGCGCCAACCGCAACAATATGAGGGCCATCTCGCTCTGGCAGACACCTTTGCTTTGCAGGGCAGATGGGAACGCGCGGATCATACTTACTTGCAGGCCATCCATGTGCGACCCGATCTGGTGGGGTTATACATCGCCCGCGCCAAAACTGTGGTGAAGTCTGGTAATCTTGCGTTGGGTCGCCAGCTTTTCGATGAAGCGATGACGCTGTTTCCTGAATCGGATATCCTGTATTACGAGTATGCTGCCCTGGAGTACCAGGCTGGTGACCTGGCTGCCGCTCGCCAGTCGATCGAACAGGCTTTGATGAGGATGCAGCCACCCCAACCCTGGTTTTATCGGCAGGCGGGGATCATTTATACCGGCCAGCAGGATTATGCCACTGCCAGGGATATTCTGCTGCAAGGGCTCGACCGATTTCCGCAGGAAGCAAGCTTATTTATTGAATTAGCTGTTGTTGAAAAGCATCTCAACCACCCCGAAGCAGCGATTGAAGCAGTTGAGAATGCCCTGGCCCAGTCTGGCCAGCCGGCTGCCAGTTATTTGACCCGCGCAGGTGTGATTTATGAATGGATAGGAGACACCGAGAAAGCCCTGGAATATTATCGCCAGGCGCTTCTGATTGACCCCAATGATCCCGTCGCCCTGCCTGGATTTCAACGCCTGAGCGGGGACTGAAATTTTCTGATGTCAGAACCTCTACCCGAGCTGCACACTCCCGTAAATCACGCTCATTTTCCTGGGCTGCTGGACCGGCGGCTGCTGGCGAATTTCAGCTACCTGGGTGCTGCCAACCTTTTCTATGCCTTGTCGCAGTGGGGCATGCTGGTGGTGACAACCAAGCTCGGTTCGGTGGCGATGACTGCCCAATTGTCCCTCGGTCTGGCTGTGGCAGTGCCGGTGATGATCTTCATGGGCGCCGGGCTGCGCACTGTGATCACCGCGGATGTTCAGCAGCGCTTCCGGTTTGGTGAATATTTTTCGGCGCGCCTGGGATTGAGCCTGATTGGCCTGCTGGGTGTAATTCTGTTTGGTGTGCTGTCCCGGTATTCCACTCCGGTTCTGTGGACGGCTTTCCTGGTGGGTGGGATCAAATTTATCGAAGGCCTGCAGGAGATTTGCTGGGGTGTCTCTCAGCGCCATGAGCAGATGCGCGCCGTGGGTATCTCGCGCATTCTGCGCGGGGTGACTGCCCTGGTTGGGCTGGCGGTCGCCATTTTCTTCACAGATCAACTCTGGACAGGAATTTACCTGTGGGGTCTTGCGTGGATTGGGATCCTTTTTCTGTATGACCTGCCGCGTGCGCGCAAGCTGGAAGCTTTGCAGCTAAGCCTGGATTGGCCAAAATGGAAGGCCATCATCTTGCAGGCAGCTCCGCTGGCTGTGGTTTGGGGCCTGATTTCCTTGAATGACAAAGCCCCCCAATACTTGCTTAGCTGGTTCGAGGGTGAGGAATCGGTTGGTTATTTTGCGCCGATCGCCTATGTGCTGCAGGGCCTGGGTATGGGCATGTCCGCTGCAGGCGAGGCGATGATCCCGCGCCTGGCGCGCAGCTATCACACCGACCGTGCAAGATACCTGCGCAGCGGACTGCGCCTGGCAGGGTTTGGGGCGCTGCTCGGCGCGGCTGGTTTGATTTTTGCGATTTTATTCGGCAAGCCGGTGCTGGTCCTTTTATATCGCCCGGAATATGCTGCCTATGCCCCGGTTTTGACACTCCTGATGGTGGTGGGCATCTTGCGCTTTGCCCAGGCTGGGATTGGCACCGCAGTGACCGCCGCGGGATTGTTCCAGGCGCAGGTGCCGGTCTTTGGATTGACCCTGCTGGTGACCTTGCTGGCTGGCTGGCTGCTGGTCCCATCCTGGGGATTGGTGGGCGCGGCCGCAGCGATCGGGGCGGGGTTATTGGTCTCGTTAACATTGTTGCTGGTTCTGTTTTTCCGTCATGCCAAAGATTAGAGTCTTACATATTACCGCCCGTCTCAGCGTGGGTGGTATAGAGCGGTGGTTAATTGATGTGATTAAATATCACGATTCAAATCAATTTCAAATGGATGTTCTGTGCGTCGCCCGACGGTCTGATTTGGGTACTATGGTCGGGGATGCAAAAGCAGCCGGTGCACATATTTCCTATATTCCCCTAACCGACCCATTCTTTCTTTTCAAATATTATCGCTTGTTAAAACACAAAAAAATTGATGTTGTAGTTATCCATTTAGATTTGGGTCTGGCGCTTCCGCTTGTTCTGGGTGCATTATTTGCTGGCGTAAAACAGCGGATACTTCTGGTTCATTCTTCTAAGCCAGGATTCTATACTCGATGGGGATTTCTAAAGCCTGCACTTAGATTTTTTTACAGAAAAAAATGTACGAAAATAGCGGGTGTTTCCCAGGCCACATTGGATAGCGTGTTTCCTGGGTGGCAGTCTGATAAGATGTATACCCCTTTATATCTTGGTATTGACTTACAGAAGTTTCATCCTACCTCATTGAAAGATGAGGTGCGTGCGGAGATTGGAATTCCACCGGATGTTCCAGTGATTGGTCATTTTGGTCGGTTTACACCTGCAAAGAATCATTATGGATTCTTGGAGACAGCTCGATATTTGCTTGAGCTTATGCCATCTGTTCAATTTATCCTTGCGGGTGAGGGCCCTTTACAGTCAGAAATTGAAAACTTGGCTGAAAAATATAGCATAAGTAAACAGGTCCATTTTCTCGGATTGCGAAATGATGTTGCTCAATTATTGACTGCTATTGATCTGGTATATTATCCCTCCTTATTTGAAGGATTTCCGGTAAGCTTTATTGAGGCTCAAATTATGGGCATTCCGGTAGTTACCGGGCAGCGGCCTGAGCTGCGCGAAGCAATTTGCCCCGAGTATGTGGACCTGCTCAGTGTGGATACCGGCAATCCGGTTGTTGCCGCCCAGCGTATCCACCAGTTATTAACCGATCATGATTTGTGGCAGTTGGTCAGCCAGCGCGGCCAGGTTTGGGCGCGCCAGAATTTTTCGATCGAGAAATCGACCCGCCGACTGGAAGAGATCATCCTGAGCGGGATGCCGGGGCCGAGCTTACCAGCATCAGAGGTCAGCGCATGAAAGACCGTATCTTGCACTCCTGGCTGATCCTGGTCAATGCCGGGTTTTTATTGATCTACCTGGTTTTGACCCTGACCGCGCAATATGAATTTTCCGATTTTTGGCTGGGAATGGCAGCCTTCGGCGGTCTGGCGCTGGTGCTGGTTCATCTGGCGCTGCGCCGTGCTCTGGGCGACCGCGATCTGTTTTCGATCGATAAACTGTTCATCGCTGCCTATTTCTATTTCCATTACGGATATCTTATACCTTATGCCCTGGGAGCAGTCCCCTATGAGGTGCGTGTCTTCTGGAATCCTGCGATTGCTCCCCAGGCAGCCTTATTAATCACTACTATTCTGGCTGGATTTTTATTAGGCGTTAACTTGCGTGCTCGCAAAGTTGACTTGCCCGAGCGTCTGGATATCACCACCTGCCCACAGGCTTTAAACATCTGGTTCTTGGTCGGGAAACTGGCTTTGTTTGGCGGCTTGGGGTTGATCCTGTTATTTATGGTCCAATTCGGGATTGGAAATCTCGTCAATCGCGAATATGGTTTTGACCTATTCTATTCTGGAGAATTTGAAGCTGGCCTGTTCACCAGTGGTAGATTGCTTTTCAGCACGGGGGTGACTGTTTTTGCTGCTGAACTGTGGCTGCGTAAGCGCTTAACCTTCAGCTCTGCTCTGGGGATTTTAGCGCTCTTTGGATACAGTGTAATTATTTTCGTTTTTTTTGGAGTACGTAGCTGGTTGATGATTGATGTCTTCCTGCCCCTCTTGCTTTCGTATCATTATTTGTCGAGGAGAATTCATGTACGCTGGGCACTTCTGTTTGTATTCCTGGCATTGGTGGGTAGTCTGTTTATGGAAATAGCCAGGCCGGCAGATGAACGCTCACTCACCGCATTTCAAGATGAATTATCTTACCAACTCTCTGGAGGAGAGTTTAGTGTCTGGGATCTGATAGCCCGCCCATACCAATCCTACACACGGGTGATCCAGGAAATGAGTCTGGTACCATTGGAGAAATCGTATCAAGGTGGCTTGACACTTTTATATGGATTTGTGGGTAGCATACCTGAATTGGGCAAATTCATCGTGCCGGCAGGCTATGAGGCGCCTGAACGTTGGTTGGCGAGCATCGTTGATCCTTGGATGTATAACCAGGATGAAGGGATCGGATTTTCGATGGCAGCCGAAGCCCACATTAATTTTGGAATTGTTGGTGGTGCGATATTTATCTTTCTGATCGGGTTGATTAGCGAGCAGATTTGGACAGCGGTTTTGCAGCGCAAATCCTTTGGAATGTGGTTGTTTTACCTGATCTACGCCATCAATTTAATGTTTGGTGTGCGCCAGTCTATCCTGGGTTTTATACGTCCACTGATGGGCTTTTTATTAATAGCCTTATTAGTTAAGATGGGTGAATTAATCTTCTTTCGCAAACGAACAGTGCGGGTTAATGAAGTAAGTTCCGGGTACACATCAATATCACAATGACACGGATGCAGCCTCTCCTGATTGGATTATTAGAAGGGAAAAGAATCAGTGGGGTTCAGCTATCTTTCAAACTATTGACCACTGAGTTGACCAGGCGTAATTATCGATTTCGGGTTGTAAATCTAGGTAATTATCAGGTTGATCACCGGGTTGGTGAATTTTCGTGGAGGCGTAGTTTTGAGATTATCCGCGCCATTTTGAAAGCCTGGTTCTATTATCCGGTAAGTAATCGAGTTTATCTGACCATCGGCTTATCTCGCCTGGGATTCTTGCGGGATATGTTGATCTTATTGCCTGCCTTTATCATGCGAAAGAGAACCATCATCCATGTGCATAGCGGTGGGTACGGTGAATTTTATATGCAGCAGCCACCTCTTATTCAGAAATTAATCAAATTTACGATAAGTAAAGTAGATACGATCATCATTTTATCCAAATCTTTAATAGATCAATTCTATTTTTTAGAAAAACCGCCAAAATATATACCTGTATACAATATGATAGATCCTGGATTATTAACGGTTAAGCCAATAAATAAACAGTTAGATCCATCACGTCCAATAAAGCTATTGTACCTGTCGAATATGATGATCGATAAAGGTTATTTAGAACTTCTAGAGGCTTGCAGGATTCTAAAAGAATGTGGAAGAATAGATTTCGAGTGCAAATTCTGTGGTGAATTCATCCAAACGGCAAATGATTTAGAACAATCTGATGCCGATATTGGAGAACAGAAACAAAGCTTTCTGAAGAAGATTAAACAGTACAACTTAGATAATAATGTGCATTATCTGGGTGTTGTAAAAGGTGAGACAAAGTTGAGCCTGCTTCAGGAAAGTCATTTGTTCATTTTGCCAACCCGTTATCCATGGGAAGGTCAGCCTGCTAGTATCCTTGAGGCAATGGCCAGTGGAATCCCAGTAATTGCTACCAACTATCGCTCAATTCCTGACCAGGTACAAGATGGGGTCAACGGCTTTTTGTTGAAAGAGCCCAACCCGGCTGAAATCGCTGAATACGTGGAGGAACTATGGAAAAATCCACAAAAATATTCCGAAATGAGCCAACAGGCAGTCCGAAAGTTCAGAGAAGATTTTTCACCTGAACTACGGATGGAAAAAATGATCGGTATTTTATTTGGTAAATAATCCCATTGAGTTTTAGGATGAAACCGAATGCAATCTGGACCTAATCAAAGCCCCATTTACCAACGATTTGATCGACCCCGTCGCCAGCATGATTATTATCAGCGTTCGATGGTTTGGGTCCAATTCTGGTGGATTGTCCAGGCCACGATTTTTGCCTTATCACCACAGGTTTGTTATCGCTGGCGCGTATTCCTGCTCCGTTTATTTGGCGCCAGTGTGGGGAAAGGTGTGTTGATCAGATCAAGTGCACGGTTCACCTTGCCGTGGAAAGTTAGTATCGGCAACTATTGTCGAATAGGTGATGATGCAGTTTTATATTCACTGGATGAAATCGAGATTGGTGATCTTACCGTGATTTCACAGCGTTCTTATCTATGTACAGGGAGCCATGACCTGGATAAAGTATCGTTCGATCTGATTACAAGACCTATTAAAATTGCCGATCAGGTTTGGGTCGCCGCGGATGTATTTGTCGCACCTGGAGTATCGATTGGGCGAGGGTGTGTTGTCGGGGTAAGGAGCACTGTACTTGACGATCTGCCTGAAGGCATGATTTGCTACGGCAGCCCCGCAAAACCTATAAAACCTCGCAAGATCATCGAAGAATAAAATGAAAATTGGTTTCATTCTTGGCGATTGGTCTCGAAATATTGGAAATGCCTTCTTTCAGCTCGGCGGTTACCATGTCATTAAAAGTCTTTTCCCAGAGGCAAAGATAGGAATTATTGCTGAACAACCCGGCTATCCGTCTTATTGGAATCGCCGTGGAGGAAATCCGGAAAATTATTTCAATATGCCTTCCCTGGTGGATTTGGATTACCTGGTATTGATGGGGCCATTATTTCGTCCGGAATCAGAACGTATTTGGGGGGCTGAGCTCGGGAAAATTCTAGCACGTGGTACCCGACTGATTTTATTGGGTGTCGCAGCTATGCGATATGAAAAAATTGATATCGAAGGATATCGAAATTTCTTAAAGAAATACCCCCCTTACATGTTAATCAGTCGTGATAGAGATACTTTTGAATTCTTAGGCGAGAGCGCACAATATGCTTACGATGGCATAGATTTGGCTTTTTTCCTCCCCGAGGTGTATCAACCGATAGGTATAACCGATGATGTTAAGCCATTTATCGCCTTGAATTTCGATAAGACTCCTGAGCCAATGATAAATATTGCTAGTAAGTCCCGCTTGTCATCTTCAAATAGTCACTTTCACTCCTTCTATTATCTGGGACAAAATTGGACTGTACAATTTCCTCGATTTCGAACATGGCTTGCTCGAAAATCTCGATACTCAATGTACTTAGAAGGATTATTTGGAAAAGGTTCACAGGTCAAGCAAATTGGTGGATATTCAATTATCCGGACTGATCATCGTCCTCACCCACTATTAGGCAGAAAAACTTTTCGCTACCCGAACATGCTGGTAAATGATACTCCATATCCTTATCTTGAGGTTTATAGCCAGGCAGAATTAACACTTTCCAGTCGACTGCATGCGTGTGTGGCTGCTCTCTCATATGGAAAATCTGCCATGTTATTTTCTACTTCTCCACGCATTCGTTTATTTGAAAGACTAGATATCAGCGAAATAAACAAATCCCCTACTCAAATTGATCTACAATTATTAGCGTCAGAGAAACATAAATTACTCGAATTTATTGAAGAGCACCTGAGCTAGTATTTTGTAAACCTTGTATAGTTGAAAAGGGTCAATTAATGCATAACGAGAAGGTTGTCACCAGCTAAGTAGAGCATGCGTATCTAGCATTTTGTTTGCGCATAATAGTAATTCGCGATGAATATACTAAAAATTTTATTATCGATCATGCTTTGGTTGTTTCCTTGGACAATCCGTCGAATTATTCTAAATAGATTGTTCGGCTATAAAATCTCGCAACAAGCCAGGATTGGATACTCGATTGTGATTCCGGGTAAGCTCGAAATGCTTGCAGGAGCGCGAATTGGTCATTTAACCATGTGTAAAAATATTAACCTGCTTCGTATGGGGGTTTCAAGCCATCTTGGTAATTTTAATTGGATATCTGCATTTCCTTCATGGAATAAATCATCTTTCATTCATCGATCCAATAGAGATACAAGCCTGATCATTGGAGACCACACAGCTATAACACACCGTCATTTAATCGATTGTACGGACAAAATTACAATCGGTGATTTTTCGACGATAGCTGGTAATCATTCTTATCTGTTAACCCACTCAATTGATATCCTGGAGTCCAGGCAGGATTGTAAACCAATCCAAATTGGTTCGTATTGCCTGGTTGGTACCACCAGTGTTCTCCTGCCCGGATCATCCTTAGGTGATTATTGCGTTCTAGGAGCCAATTCGCTGTTAAATAAAAGTTATACGGAAAGATATTGCCTGTATGGCGGAGTCCCTGCTGTGATGATCAAAGAAATCCCGAAGGATGCCAAATACTTTACCAGGAAAACAGGATATGTTAATTGAGCGGTTTTCAAATTGACGTTTGAATTGTTAATCAATAGTTCATGCGCCTCCTGATCCACGACTACGGCGGTTACCCCTTCACCACCCCGCTCAGCCGGGAGCTGGCCCGCAGAGGTCACCAGGTGCTGCATGTATCTGCCGGGTACAACAACACCCCGCGCGGCGACCTGCAGCGCCGGGAGGGCGACCCTGCCGGGCTGGAATTCCAGGCGCTTTACACCCGCCAGCCGCTGGATAAATACAGCTTCCTCAGGCGCTGGCTGCAGGAACGTGAATACGGGCATTTGCTGGGTGGGCTTATTCAAAGCTGGCAGCCGCAGGTGATGCTCTCGGCCAATACCCCGCTGGATGCTCAATCCCAGGCGCTGGCGGCGGCGCGCGCTGTGGGGGCAGGCTTCATCTTCTGGCTGCAGGATGTGCTGGGCGAGGCTGCCTGGCGCATCCTGCGCGGGCGTGTGCCCGTGGTGGGCGGCCTGGTAGGCGGCTATTACCGGGCCATGGAAGGCCGCCTGGCGCGGCGCAGCGATCACCTGGTGTTGATCAGCGCCGATTTCCAGGCGCAGGCGGCTGCCTGGGGCGTGCCCCCGGAGCGGGTGAGCGTGATCCCCAACTGGGCCCCGCTGGACGATCTGTCCGTGCAGCCCAGGGATAACCCCTGGTCGCGCCAGGTTTTAGAGGCGGGGCAGCTCCCTCTGGCGGATAGCTTTGTCTTCCTGTATACTGGCTCTCTGGCATTGAAGCACAATCCGGGCCTGCTGCTGGAGCTGGCGCGCGCCGTGCAGGCAGATGGGGCTCGGGTTGTGGTCGTCTCTGCAGGTCCGGGGGCGGACTGGCTGCGGCAGGCAGGGCAGGCGGCCGGGATGCACAATCTACAGGTGTTGGGCTACCAGCCTTATGCGGAGTTGTCCCAGGTGCTGGCGGCGGGGGATGTGCTGGTGGCGGTGCTGGAAGCGGATGCAGGCGTCTTCTCGGTGCCGTCCAAGGTGCTCTCCTATCTGTGCGCCGGGCGCCCGCTGCTGCTGGCTGTGCCGCCCGAGAACCTGGCGGCGCGCATGGTCCGTGAAGCGCAGGCGGGCCTGGTGGTCTCCCCGGACGACACCCAGGGATTTCTGCAGGCAGCCCGGGCGTTAGCGCAAGACGCCCCGCGCCGAGAAGCCATGGGCCGGGCCGGGCGGGCGTATGCCGAACAGCAATTTGCAATTGGGCCGCTTGCTGAGCAATTTGCAACGATAATATTGCGGTATAATGAGGTATAAATTGCATATAGCAATTATCGATGCCTGGCTTATAGAACTTTCACGGGGAATGACATGGAATATGATTCGATCGTTCTGTTAACCAAACCATGCCCGGAGGCGGCGAAGCAGCCGGCTGGAAGCCGCGCCTTTCAGTTGAAGCGCAGCATCGACGTGATCCTGGGGCTGGCCGGTTTCCTGGTCGCCCTGCCGCTCATGGCGTTGATCGCCGTGCTGGTGCGCCTGGATTCGCCGGGACCCGCCTTATACACCCAGTCCCGCATGGGCCGCGGTGGCTGCAGCTTCAAGATGTGGAAATTCCGCACCATGGTGGATGGCGCTGAGGCGGTGCTGGATCAGCACCTGGCGGAAAATCCGGCGGCGCAGGCGGAGTGGGATCTGAACCAGAAGCTCAAGCACGATCCGCGTGTCACACGCATGGGGCACATCCTGCGCAAGCTCAGCCTGGACGAGCTGCCCCAATTCTGGAATATCCTGCTGGGGGATATGAGCCTGGTGGGGCCGCGCCCGATTACTGCCGGTGAGATCCACCACTATGCCGATCGTTTTCACTGGTACACCAGTGTCCGCCCCGGCCTGACCGGTTTATGGCAGGTTTCGGGGCGCAACAACCTGGGCTGTGCTGTGCGGGTGGCCATGGATGAATACTATGTGCGCAACTGGTCGGTGTGGATGGATATCGACATCTTGCTGCGCACGGGCTGGGTGGTGCTGCGCGGGGATGGGGCGTACTGAGGGTGCGCAGATTACGCTTATTGACTGCGGTTTGAGATTGCTCCCTGGCATGCTAAAATAGAGCAGGAAAGGGTTTTTAGATTGGATAATTCATCATTTTCCGATGATCTGCGGCGTTATGTCGGTTTGTTGTGGCACTGGGCGTGGCTGCTGACGCTAATCACCGTGCTGGCGGCGGGGGCGGCGTACCTGGTCAGCCAGCGCCTGACGCCAGTATACGAGGCCTCCACCACCCTGCTGATCAGTGAGGCTTCCTCGAACCAGACCGCCGATTATACTTCCATCCTCACCAGCGAGCGCCTGGCACGCACCTACGCTGCCATGATGACCAAGCAGCCCGTATTGGAAGCGGTCATCGCCGAGCTGGGCCTGGAGATGGACCTGGAAGACCTGGAAGAGGCCGTGACGGTGCAGACGGTGCGCGACACCCAGTTGATCGAGGTCTTCGCCGAAGATACCCACCCGCTGCGCGCTGCCCAGATTGCGAATACTATTTTCACAGTTTTTGATGCCCAAAACCGGGCTTTGCAGGCCTCGCGCTTTGCCACCTCCAAGGAGAGCCTGGAGGCGCAGCTGGATGAGGTCAACGCTCAGATCAACCGCGCTTCCGCTTCGCTGGCTGAGCTGCCGGAAGGCGAGCTGGCCGAGCGCGACCGCCTGGAATCCTCTCTGGCCCAGTACCGCCAGACCTACGCCGGCTTGCTCACCAGCTACGAGGAGATCCGTGTGGCGGAAGCCCAGGCCACCTCCAACGTGGTGCAGGTGGAGCCGGCTCAGCCGCCCGACGAGCCGGTGCGCCCGCGCGTGGCAGTCAATACCCTGCTGGCGGGCATGGTCGGGTTCATGCTGGCGGTGGGGGGTGTGTTCCTGGTGGAGGCGCTGGATAATACCCTGCGCACGCCGGATGATGTGACGCGCGCCCTGGGGCTGCCTGTCCTGGGGGTGATTGCCGAGCACGATGTGGAGGATGGTCACCTGGTTACACTGGCGCTGCCGCGCTCGCCGATTGCGGAGGCGTTCCGCTCGCTGCGCACCAATCTGCAGTTCGCCAGTGTGGATCGCCCGCTGGTCAAGCTGCTGATCACCAGCCCCGGACCGGGAGAAGGTAAATCCACCGTGGCAGCCAACCTGGCGGCGGTGCTGGCGCAGAGCGGTAAGCGCGTTACCCTGCTGGATGCTGACATGCGCCGGCCGCGCGTGCACAGGTTGTATGGGCTGCCCAATCGCCACGGTTTGAGCGGGCTGTTTGTCGAAGCGCACGTGGCGTTGAATGGCGCCATGCAGATGACCCCTATGGAGAATTTGAGCGCCATCACCACCGGCGAGCTGCCGCCCAACCCTTCAGAGCTTTTGGGCTCGGAGAAAATGAATGAGATTATCAGCCAGGTGATGCAGCGAAGTGACGTTCTGGTGATCGATTCCCCACCGGTGATGCTGGTCACCGATTCGGCGGTGCTCTCGCAGCGCGTGGATGGGGTGCTGCTGGTGCTGCGCCAGGGTGAGACCAACCTGGAGTTCGCCCGCCAGAGCGTGGAGGCCCTGCGCCGGGTGGGCGCCAACCTTTTGGGCGTGGTGCTGAACGGCGTGCCGGCGCGCAGCGGGCGTTATGGTTACTACAATTATCAGGGCAGTAAAGATACGTACGCCGATTATTACGGGGAAGATGGGCACAAGCAAAACCTCGGCCGCAAGCGCGGGTGGTTGGGTTTACTGCGCCGCCGCTCAGCAGGCTCCGGGCCTGAGGCAGCCTCCCACCGCCCCCCCAATGCCGAATCGGACCGGCGGGGGTAAGCGCTGCTCAATTCACGAGACGCACAATTGTGCGTCTTTTTTTCATGTCTGAGCATACGATGTCGCTGCATTTGATCGCCAGGCGCTTGCTCGATTATGAGGCGCTTATCATGGCCGCGGCAGTGGCTGCGACTCTGGTTTCGGCGCGCCTGTTGCCGCTGGCGATTGGGCTCGGGCTGGCCTTCTTGCTCTTACGCTGGCTGGTTTACCGCCGCCTGAGCCTGCGTACCCCGGTGGACTGGGGTACCGTGGGGCTGCTGCTCATGCTGCCGGTCACGCTGTGGGTTACCGCCTATCCGGACGAGACGCGCCTGCAGGTGCTGCGCCTGCTGAGTGGGATGTTCTTGTTTTACAGCCTGGTCAACGGCCTGGTTGGCGCGGGGGGTACGCTTCAGGCAGTTCAGATGCGGCGGCTGCGCTGGGCAGTGTGGGCGCTGGGGCTGGTGGGGGTAGGGATGGCAGCTTTTGCACTGGTCAGTGTGCGCTGGAACGAGTACAAGCTGTCCTTCATCCCCGCCGGCCTGTACAACTGGCTGCCGCGCCTGGTGAGCGATACAGTGCATCCCAATGTGATGGCCGGGGCGCTGGTGATTCTTATTCCGCTCCTGTTAGGCTGGCTGCTGTTTGCCTGGGGCGACCGCGCGCGCGGGGAGCGCATGGGCCTTCTGCTGGCTGTGGGTTTTATGCTGCTGGTGCTCTTGCTCACCAAGTCGCGCGGCGCCTGGATTGGGCTGGCAGCCGCGCTGGTAGTGTTGGTGTGGCTGCGCTGGCACTGGAGCGCGTTGGTGTTAGGCCTGGCGGCGGCATGGACGGTTTGGGCTGCCAGTCTGGGCTGGAGCACGCTTCTGGAGGTTCTCACCGCCTATGAAGCGCTCAGTGGACTGGAGATCCGCCTGGAGATCTGGTCGCGCGGCCTGTACATGATCCGGGATTTCCCCTTCACCGGAGTTGGGATGGGCTCGTATGGCCCGCTGGCAGACCGCTTATACCCGTTCTTCCTTCAGCCGCCTGGCAGCATTCCCCACGCGCATAACTTATTCATGCAGGTGGCGGTTGATCTGGGTATACCAGGGCTGGTAGCCTGGCTGGTGGTTTTCACCGGTGCGGCGACCTGTGCCTGGAGAGTGTGGCGCACGGGTCAGCGTCAGGGCAATCCCTGGATGTGGGCTCTGGGAGCCGGCTTGATTGCCAGCCAGGTAGCTTTGCTGGTGCATGGGTTGACCGATGCGACCACCTGGGGTCTCCGCCCGGCGCCGCTGGTCTGGGCGCTGTGGGGGCTGGCCTGCGCCGCAGCGCAGATCGTCGTTCGTCCCAATGAGGCAGCATGAGCCAACCACCTGAACTGGTCAACCGAGCCGAACGCGACGCCTTGCGCAGGCGCGTCTTGCGCATCACTCTGGGTGTGCTGGTCAGCATCCTCACCATTTATCTGGCTCTGCGCGATGTGGACCTAGCCCAGGTGGAACAGGCGCTGCTGGCAGCAGACGCGCGCTGGGTGGGGCTGGCGCTGCTCGGTGTGGCTGTCAATGTCCTGGCCAAGGCCTATCGCTGGCGGCTGATGATGCCGGGCTACAGTTTCGGGCGCTTGCTGTTGGCGCTCCTGGCGGGAGCCATGTTGAATTATTATGTCCCAGCCCGCCTGGGTGATTTCAGCCGGGCCTATGCAGCCGGGTCGCCCGGCGCGGGGCGGGCGTTTGCCCTGGGTACGGTGTTGCTGGAAAAAGTATTCGACCTGGTCGCGTATGCATTGCTGTTCATCATCCTCGTGCTGCTCATCCCCCTGCCGGAATGGGCCAGCCAGCCGGGTCTGGTATTCGTCCTGGCGGCTCTGGCCGGCGTGGGCGCTGCCGGATTGGTGGCATACCGGCGCGGGTATTTACTGGCCCAGTCTGAGCGTTGGTTGAGCCGCCTACCGCAGTCCTGGCAGGTGTTTACCCACAGCCGCCTTAAGGCTGGCCTGGACAGCCTGGATACTTTACAGGGTACGCGGGCACTGCTTGGACTGTCTTTTTGGTCGGCAGTCATCTGGCTGGCAGCCCTGGCAACCAACCAGTTTATGCTGCAAGCCCTCGATCTGGACCTGCCCTGGACGGCTTCTTTATTGGTGCTGGTGGTGCTGCAGGTGGGCATTACCATACCCTCAGTGCCCGGGCGGATCGGGGTGTTTGAATATCTGTGCATCCTGGCGCTTGGGATATTCGGTGTTGACCATGCTCCAGCCTTGACGTATGGCATCCTCCTGCACGGGGTGGTGCTGATCCCGACTACCCTGGCTGGGTTGCTGGCAATCTGGCTGCTGGGCATCGGTGGTCACTGGGCGGTGGATGCGCCATCTGGAGAGCGAACCTCATGAGCCCGGCTTCCAGGCCCGGGGGTTCGACGGCGGGCACGACCACAGGTTCGACCGCTTTCACGACGGTGGATGTGCTGGGCGCGCCGGTTGCTTGCATCGATTTGCAGGAGCTTCTGCATACTGCCCTGGCCTGGAGTGGGGAGACGGGACCGCGCACGCTGATGTACGCCAATGCCTATGCTCTCAATACGGCTGCTCACGAGCCAGCCCTGCTTGAAGCCTGGCAGGCAGCCGATCTGCTGTATGCAGATGGGGTGAGTGTGGTGTGGGCAGCGCGCTGGTTGTATAATCAACGTCTGGAGAAAATGACCGGCGCAGACTGGATTGGGCGCCTGGCGGCTCAATCTGCCGTGCTACACAGACGCTGGTTTATCATGGGAGGTGCACCAGGCGTGGCGGAATTGGCGGGCTTGCAGCTCGCTCGGGAGCATCCCGGCCTGCAAATCGTTGGGTCTTATTCTGGTTATTTCGCCGAGGCGGAGACTCCCCACGTTCTGGATCTGATCCGGCAAGCCCGCCCTGACTTGCTCTTTGTCGGGTTGGGGACGCCGCGCCAGGAGCTGTGGCTGACCAGGCACCGCGCCCAGATTGAAGCCCCATTATGTTGGGCGGTGGGGGCTCTGTTTGATTATGTTACCGGCATGGAGCGGCGTGTGCCGCCCTTGATGAATCAATTAGGTTTGGAATGGCTATACCGCCTGTGGGTAGACCCGCGCGGCAAGTGGCGGCGCTATGTATTGGGAAATCCTTTGTTTGTCGGGCGCGTGACGGCGCAAAAGCTGGGTATCGGTAAACAGCCTGCTGCAGGGAAAGGTTAGCGGATGCATTCGGTATTGATGGTGTGTACGGCGAATATTTGTCGCTCTCCCATGGCGGAGGGCCTGTTGCGTGCTCGTCTGGGTGAGGCCGCCACGGATTGGCGCATTGAATCGGCTGGCACCTGGGCGATATACGGCGAACAGGCGGCTCCGCGGGCGATTAAAGTGCTCAAGGCGCGCGGCATTGACCTGAGCGGGCACCGTTCACGCGTGGTGGATCCCAATCTATTAAGCCAGGTGCGCCTGGTGTTGGTGATGGAAAAGGGCCACAAAGAAGCCCTGCAGGTTGAATTCCCGCGTTATGCTTCTAAAGTCTTTTTGCTCAGCGAGATGGTTGGTGAGGATTTCGAAATCAAAGATCCCATAGGGCGTTCGACTGCCGATTTTGAGAAAACTGCTCGGGAATTAGACGATATCCTGGAACGCGGCCTGGAAACCATCGCCCAGCTTTCCGAGGAGTATGGTGACGGGTCGCTCTGAAAATGCCCGGATTATGAACAGCCGGCCTGCCTGGATGCTGCGCTTGACCCACGGACATGCCTGGCTGACCTGGGTGCTGCTCCTGGGTTTGCTGAATGGCTTGTTGTACGTTTTCATCGTGCCACCCTGGCAGCATTACGACGAGCCGAACCATTTCGAGTATGTCTGGCTGGTGGCGCAGCGCAGGAGCATCCCGCAGCCGGGCGATTTTGACCCCGGGATGCGTCGGGCGGTGGCCGAATCGATGATCGCGCATGGCTTTTTCGGGCCGTTGGGTTTTTTGCCCGACCTGGAAGCCCCGCATGGGGATATCTGGATTGGTCAGTACCCGCAGCTAGGCGATCCCCCATTGTATTATGTGTGGGCTGCGCTGCCTGTTAAGTTACTGCAAGGCGCCGGTGATATCACCCAACAGCTCTATGCGGCGCGGCTGGCTTCGCTGGTTTTGTTCCTGCTCACTTTGATCGCGGCCTGTGGAGTTGTAGGTGAGCTGACGCCACCCGGGCACATGCTGCGCCTGCTCTTCCCACTTTCCCTGGCATTGCTGCCGGCTTTCGTGGATTTGATGACGGCAGTCAATAACGACGCCGCCGCCGTAGCGGTGTTCTCCTGGTTCCTGTGGGGCACCACGCGTCTGGTCCAGCGCGGCCTGAACTGGGTGGATTTTTCTTGGAGCCTGGTATTTGCTATTCTGGGCCTGTTCACCCGCCAGACGGCTTATTTTGCCATATTAATTCTACCTTTGGCCGTGGTGCTGGCCTGGTACGGGCGGGTGAGACCTGTCTGGAGAGTCATCGCTTGGGTAGGCGGTGGGTTGGTTGTCTTGTCTGCCCTCCTGGCGCTATTTACCTGGGGAGATGCTGCCTGGTGGTACCGGCACACCCTCCAGCCTGCCCCGGATCGTGCTAAAACCAATCGGGCCCCTGTGGGTGAGTATGCTTTATATTTGCACAACACACCGCAGGAGGCTCCCGGCAGGTTGGTTCAGGCGCTGCCCATCGAACAAGCACGCCAGCTGGCCGGAAAGCAGTTTACTTTGGGGGCATGGATGTGGGCGAACCGCCAGATAGAAGCCCGTTCCCCCGAGTTATATGTATATGCCAGAGGCAAAGGCTACAGCAGTACCGTCACCCTCACCACCGAACCGCAATTTTTTGCTTTCAACACCCGCCTGGGGCGCGATACGATCCGTTTGTGGGTAATTCTGGATCCCGGCACAGCTCCCCAAACGCAGCCATTGGAAGTTTATTATGATGGGCCGGTACTGGTAGAGGGCGCTTTTCCAGCGGATATTACACCAGAATTCTCCTCACCTGCTGCAGAATCAGGGACCTGGGCCGGGATTCCGTTTACCAACCTCATCCGCAATGCTTCTGCAGAATACGCCTGGCCGCGCGTGCTTCCCCGCGTGGATGCGCTGGTGGAGCGCTTGCTGCCCGGCACCGGCTTTGAACGCCTGTCGCTGACCTTGTATTCAGTATTCGACATCCCTGGTGTGGGCTGGTATTACGAAGCGACCTTCAAGAATCTGGGACGCAGCTTTTGGGCGGTTTTCGGTTGGAATGGGGTGATCCTGCCCGGAAATAAGCCCTACCGCCCGCTGGCCTGGATTACTGCCATCGGCCTGCTGGGCGCTCTGGGGGCCGGCTGGCGCTATCGCGAGCAGATTCCCTGGCGCGTGGTCGTCCTGTATGCCGCAGCCCTGGCAGGTGTGTGGTGCTTTGCCATGCTGCGCGGCTCTAACTATGTCTTCCTGCGCACGGGCTTCCTACCGCCTGCCCGCTATGTCTACCCGGTGGTCATCCCGGCCATGCTGGCGTTTGTGGCCGGCTGGTTGGTTTTATTAAACCTCAGCCTGGGAACTTGGCTCAGGAGTGCAGGACACACCAGCCGAGCCTGGCTGGCATACCTGCCTGTTGGCCTATTCTTCTTTGGATTGAATATTTACTGTCTGGTCAGCATGGTCCAATTCTGGCGGGCCGCGGGGGTGCTGTGACAACCAACCTTCGTAACGGCTTGATTTTTGTGGCTTTATTGGCGCTCCTGCTGGCAGCCCAGTTTGCTGTCGCCTCGCAGCGCAGCTTCTGGGAAGATGAAGCCCTGACGGCGCGCCTATCTGCACTCACCTTTTCCGAAATCGTGGAGCAACGCGCCCAGAACAATCACCCACCCCTGTATTGGCTGCTCGCCAGCGTGTGGGGGAAGACCTTCGGCTTTGATGAGCTGGGCTTGCGTTCTTTTTCGATCTTGTGCTTAGGTGTGGTCCTGGCCTTACTCTACAAGCTAGCCAGCCTGCTCTTTAATGCACGCGTTGCCTGGATGGCGGGTTTATTGCTGGTGGCTTCCCCGTATGTGCTCACCTACGGGCACAATGCCCGCTACTATGCGCTGGCGGCCGCGTTGAGTTTATTGGCTGTGCTGGCAGCCTATCTTTATTTCAAAGAACACCGCCTTTGGACGCTGGTGATCTATGTCGTGTCTGCTGTTGGTTTGCTCTACACCATCTATATGGGTGCGACGGTGCTGGTGGGGATCAATTTGTGGCTGCTGCTCCAGGGGCTACGCCGGAAGGTCTCTCCGGGGCATTTTGTCATCTGGTTGGGCGCTCAGGCGGTGATTGTCGCCAGCTATCTGCCCTGGCTGGCAAATTTTGCCGCCTCCGCCGGACGCAATCTTGACCCGGCTTTCAGACTGTCAGATTTTCCGCCAGCCTTTGCTTTGCGCCTGGGTTACCTGGGGTTTGCCTACAGCGTGGGTGAGTTCTTCTCACCGCTTCACCCGCTGGTCTGGTTGGGAATCCTGGTAACCCTGCTCTTACTGCTGTCAGCTTTGCGCAGGCTGGATCATCCTACCGGGCTGCTCGTCTCGGTGCTGGCGGTAGTTGTCCTGGGGAGCATCCTGGTAAGTATCGTTTCTGTCTTCCCCCAATCTGCCTGGCAAAATCTTTCCAACCGCAACTTTTTCGGCTATCCTTTCTTTGTCTTACTCCTGGCTGTAGGATTGGATCGCCTGCGTTCACGCCAGGCTCAGATCCTACTGGCCTTATTGCTGGTGGTTTATCTGGCGGGGAGCTTTAATGTGTACACAGGTCGCCAGGCGGTGAAACCCCTGCTGATTGTGCCCTGGGTGCAGGTGATGGAGAAAATCCAGGCCGAAAGCCAGCCGGAGGCTGTGGTTTTTTGCAGCCAGTTCGACACGGTCTGCCCGTATTATGTAAACCGTTACGGTTTGAAGCGGGTTGCGTTGAGCGGGTGGGAGCAGGCGCTGGAGGTCCCTCCACCCGAGGTCTGGTGGTTGCAGAATAATATCGGCGGCTATAATTATCAGCGCGACCAGGAACAGGCTGCATTTCAGGCTTTGCAGGATACTTACCAAAAGGTAGTGCAGTACGCCTACGGCGCTCAAGATGAAAGCATTCGCTGGATAAAATCACGCTGGTTAGGGCAGGATGATTACCCTTACCGGCTTAACCTCTATCAATTTACTCAGCCACTTCGATAGGATTTTGATCATGCACTTTCCTGATTTTCATGGTTTTAAGAGGCGCTGCACCTGGATGTGTGTCTTACTTGGCCTGAGCATGATTGCAGTGGCTTGCTCGCAAGGAAGGTTGACGGGCGGTGCAGCTCCAGGTGCAGTGGTCACCAAGACATCTGTTTCGCTGACAATTATAGAGGCCAGCCCAACTGTTCCCGCGGAGCAGGCTGCCCGGCCAGGCGCCGTAGATCAAAACACTCCAACCAGCGCACCAGCGCCTGAACAAACTCAGCCCCCAGACTCTATATTTGACTCTCCTCCAGTTGCTTCAGCCACTGCCGGGCCGACTGCCCTGCCAATCAGCCCCCTGCCGCCGGATGAGCCGCTCTTTGGGATCGAATTGGATGCGGTATCGGAGCAAGGTGGCGTGAACCTGCTGACCGAGGCAGGCGCACACTGGGTGCGGCGCAACGCGCTGTTGTGGTCGGATGTTGAGTCCCTGCCAGGTCAGCGAAACTGGCAAAATCTGGCGCGCCTGGAAGAAGAATTTAAAATAGCCTCTGAGAATGGGCTGAAGCTCATCCTCATTGTACGCAGCACGCCTGCCTATGCGCGCCAGGTTCCCGACTCGGCTTGCGCTGCGGTGGCAGAAGCGTATTTTGAAGCCTTCGCAGATTTTATGTTCGATGCGGTCTCACGTTACAGCCAACCGCCGTTCAATGTGCTTTATTGGGAGATTGGCAACGAACCGGATGTTGACCCGGCCCACGTTAGCGCTCAAAGCGTCTACGGCTGCTGGGGAGATCAGACAGATCCCAATTATGGTGGCAGGCATTATGCCGAGATGCTGAAAGTGGTTTATCCACGCATCAAAGCTGCCAACCCGCAGGCCCAGGTGTTAGTCGGTGGGCTGCTGTTGGACTGCGATCCGGACAACCCACCTGAATCCCCACCCGGCTCGGGGAAGTTCAAGGACTGCAGCCCGGGTCGCTATTTTGAAGGCCTTCTGGAAGCTGGCGGCGGCGCATATTTTGATGCAGTGAGTTTCCATGCCTATGATTATTACGGGGAAGGATTGGGGCGTTACGGCAACCTGAACTGGTACAGCACCTGGAATACTACCGGGCCGGTATTGCAGGCCAAGGCTGCCTTTCTCAATGAATTGCTGGCGCGCTATGGGTGGGGGGATAAACCCTTATTGAACACCGAGGTGGGGTTGATTTGTGCTTCCAATCCGGCGCAGTGCGCCTCAGATGAATTCGAGCTGACCAAGGCTTATTACACGGCGCAGGCTAACGCCAGTGCACTGACGGAAGGGCTCAAAGCGAATATCTGGTACAGCCTGGCTGGCTGGCGCGATTCTGGCCTGGTTGGGCCTGGTCGTACACCTAGACTAGCCCTTACAGCTTATGGCGCCAGCACCCACCGCCTGGATGGAGCAGTGGCGACCGGCGCGCTGGCGCTTGAGCAGGGTTTGATGGGCTATGGTTATGAGCGCCAGGGGACGCCGGGTTGGGTGGTTTGGGCAGTCGATGATGCGGTTCACCATCTGGCTGTGCAGCAAACCCCGAGCCGGATTCTTGATGTCTTTGGGGTGGAGTTGGAAACATCAAATCCGGTCGAGATCGGCGCTGCCCCGCTTTATCTTGAGTGGGAGCCGTGATGGCTGATTATAAAGGCTCGCCGCTCTAAGATCCGCTTATACAATTACCATTAAAGAAAAACGCTGCACTCTTCAGGCAAATGCGCTCAGAGTGCAGCGTTTTGATTTAACAGGCTGCTTGCTAGTTGCCCAGCTGCTCCAGCACGGATTGAATGGCAGCCTCCAGGACGGCATCGACGCGCTCCAGAGCCGAGTCCTCGGTAACCGGCACAACGATATCCGGCTGCACGCCCACGCCCTCGATCAGCAAATTACCATTCATCGTTTCTGGGCGTCCGGTAGGAAACTGCATGCTGATTTCATCTGGCAGCTCGTACTGGCCGCGCCCCACCTCGCCAAAGGCGCCGGCTGTGGGGTAATGCCCGACGATCGTTGAGCGCCCACCCTGGCTGAGGGCATAGGCAAAGCCTTCGCAAGCACTGACACAGTACGGGCTGACCAGCACCGCCACGGGTCCTTCGTAATACAATGGCCCTGGTTCGACACGTGCGGGGTAATCCGAGAACTCAAATTCACCCAGGCGCTCATTGTAATAAGAGCCCTGGTACAGGACAATTTCTTCATCAAACAGGTAACCGGCGAAATCGTACGCCAGCCCGCTCGAGCCGCCGCCATTGGTGCGCAGGTCGATGATCAATCCGGGAATCTCATTATCGATCATATTGCGGATGGCGTCTTCCCATAACTGCGCCATCAGGTGGTAATCATCCGAGAATGTATCGATGCGAATATAACCCAAGCTGGCATCTTCCAGCAAACGCACGCTGACCGGTAAAGTCAGAGGATCGCTGCGCAGCTCGGGGATCGAACGAAACAGCGATTCGTATTCGACTTCGGCCGTCAGGCGCTGTTGTTCTTCACTTCCATCGGGCAGTCGATAGCCGATCTCAATCTGGGTATCGGGGGGCAGCCGGGTCAAAAAGACCAGCTGCTCCAGGTGCTTGTGATGTTCTGTGGAGTAGGGTCCAAAATAAGGCATGACTTCTGCCAGGGCTTCCTGGATTGGTTTGCCATCCCAGGTCAAGATTTCAGCGCCCGCCACCAGCCCGGCATCAGCGCCGGTGGAGTCGGGCAGCACTTCAACCACGATCACGCGACCATCGCTTAACTCTGCCAGGCGTATACCAAAGCTGCCGCCTTGCTCCTGATAAAAAATCTCAGCGTTGAAAGACACCCCGACATGCGCGTCTGGAATGCTCCAGGTGAAATCCCTCAACGCAGCGTAGAATTCATTGGCGTCGCCGGCACTTTGCATGCGCGGAGCAAACCGGTCATACAGCGCTTGCCAGTCGACATTCTTTTCGGCAGTAAAGGGATACTCGCGGGCCACTTTTTCATGCAGCTTCTGGAAGGCGGTGGCATAGTCATCCTCTGTGTAATCATTGACCGCCACCACGCCCTCGTTCAGGGTGATTTCCGGGCGCACTTCTTTATACACCTGGAAAGGTTCATCATTAAGCTCGACAATATTATAGCCTGCCGGGATTGGGGTGGTCGGATCGTCCCCAGTAAACAACAGACCGTCCTCACCGAAGCCAGTCGGGAAAGCCTGCTCGTCATCCGGTGACCAGACAATCAGGATGCCACCGGTGATTTCGTCCTCATTTTCCGGGTCGGTGAGTGTGGAGGCGTAGGCAGTGGACCAGCCGGTGCCGTCGCGTTCTTCCAGGAATGGTCCGCCCCAGGTGTTGGACCAGTAGGCTGCCGCAAAGACCTGCACGCCTTTATCTTCGCTCCCATTGTTATCCACGTCCACATAGGTCCCCAGGGGGATGGATGGCAGCGGCAAGGAGTAAGTCAGCGAGCCATCCTCGTGGACTTCGACCGGCCCGATCATCTGCCCTGGCAGGTTGAATTCGAACTCGCGATCTCGGGCAACAAAGCCAGCCTGGTCTTCGAGCAAAATGAATGGCTCGGAGAGTGAATTGACAAAGAACGGTGAAGTATAGGGAATATCCCCGTAGACATACACAGGCTCATCCGGGTTTCCTGCTCCCGGTTGGACGGGGATGGGCGGCAGAGCTGTAGGAGTAGGGCGGGGGGTAGAGGTTTTAGCAGGTTGTTCTGGTATGGTTTGTGTGGGCAGCAGACCCGTAAACAGGCTGCAGGCCAGCGAACCAAGCATGAGCACAGCGACCATCAGGCTAAACGGTAAAAGGTCAGCACGACGCATAGTTATCTCCAGGCCGGGAATTAAAGCGCAGTATATCCCTCCATTATAGCTTTTTTTCTTCATCTATATCGCTTAACCAGGGCGAACGAGGTTTTTGATGCTTTACCCCTAGCGTGGGATTATGGTTTAGATCATGGGGAATCGCCCTGGTCTAATTGACTCAACGCCTCATCCAGGCGCTCCAACTGCTCCTGCAGGTTGAGCAGGTCACTGCGGGTAGGGATTTGTAAGCGCGCCAGAACCTGTTCGATCTGGTCTTGAGGAAAAGCTAAAAGAGAGCGTGGATTAGTTTCAGATTCAGCGCTGCCCGGCGCTTGAATGCTTAGTTTTTCGAGCCAGTGTTCGCCTTCCTCAGGGCTGAGATCGCCGCGCGCAACCAGTTTGTCCACCCTGCGCCTTAGTTCACCTTCTACTAGATCATCCAGGCCCAGGGCATGCGCTGCGCTGCTCAGGCGTTGGCCGCCCTCTCGAATTAAGACTGCCAGCAGGCGTTGGGGTAAGAAGCTGCTGCGCTGCCTGTGCCGCTCAAAGATGATCTGGCTGAGAGTCTGGGCAGTCAAATCCGCGCCGTCGCTGTGGTCTACTACCTGTATGTCTTCGCCGCGCCGGGTCAGCTCTGCGATTTCATCCAGGGTGATGTAGCGCCTGGCCCGGGTATCGTAGAGCTTGCGGTTGGGGTAGCGTTTGATTAACAGCATGTGCCGCGTACGGGCTTACTTTTTCTTGAGCTCTTCTATCTTCTGGCTCAAGGCGGCAATTTTGTCACTCAGCGCATCCATGTCAGCCTTGGTCGGTAAGTTCATACGACCCAGGGCTGCATCCAGGCGTTGAGAGACCTGGTCTTCTACTCGGTGAATATTTTTAGCCCGGCGCTCCTTGATCTCTTTCACCAGCTTGAAACCTTCCTTATCGGCGATCTCACCGCGTTCCACCAGCTTGTTGATGAAATCTTCAATTTCGTCCTGGGCCAGGGCGAGTGCGCCGACCGAAGCCAGCAGCACCCGCCGGGCGGCTTCATACAGCGGGCGGTCCTCCAGTTTAGCTTTGTGAGGCGGGGTGCTTTGTGATTCGCTCGTGTCACTTTTCATAAGATTTTGCTCCTCTACCAATTAATCGTCTGCTCCTAATGCGTTATGACGCACTGCGTCATAACGCATTATAACATATTCCGATTTCACCTGAACTGGGTTACTCCCAATTGTATATATTTAAATAATCTGTGCCTGGCAGCGCGAATGGCCAGGCACAGATGTGCTTAATCGTTTCAGTTAGCCAGCTCAGCGATTGGCAGGCGCAAAGGTGTCGATCAACAGGCGCACATCACCGCCCACCGGATATAAAATCGGGCAGGTACAGCCGTGATTGATGTATTCCTGCACCTTGGCGCGCGCTTCTTCGGGTGTGCCGGAAGCGGTGATCTTGTGGATCAGCTCTTCGGGTACCAGGTGCTTGGCAGATTGGATCTGCTCTTTGGTCGCCGGCCAGCCCAGGATGGACTGGATCTCTGCGACCACATCCATCGAGACGCCGGATGCCTTGGCGATATGGGGCTGCTGAGCCAGGTACTGGGTGAGCAGCCCGCGTGTGGTATCGATGGCGCGCTCGTGATCGTGGTCCACCGAGCAGACCACCAGCTGCGGGCGGTCGATATCGTCCAGGGTGCGCCCGGCTCGTCGAGCGCCAGCCTCAAGCAATTCCAGGGCGTTATCGTTGTATTCCGGCGGCACGCAGTAATTCAGCACTGCCCCATCGGCGATCTCGCCGGTCATCTCCATCATCTTGTCACCGGTGGCGCCGATCATGATCGGCACATTGCGCGGCTCGCGCCGCCCATGCACCACATCCAGCTCAATCCCGTCCACATGGTGAAATTCACCGTGAAAGGTGACGCGCTCCATATTGAGCAGGCGGCGCAAGACTTCCACGGTCTCGCGCATTGCCGTGAGCGGTTTGCGCCGGTTGATGCCAACATTCTGTGCCAGTGGATCCCACCAGGCGCCGATCCCACAGATTACCCGGTCCGGGGCCAGGTCATCCAGGGTCAGGAAAGTTGCCGCAAGCAAACCAATATTGCGTGTCCAGTTGTTGATCACCCCTGAGCCGACTTTCAGCCGCTCAGTTACCGCGGCGTAGGCGGCCATGGGCACGATGGCGTCACGCACCAGGCGCGACTCGGCCTGCCATACTGCCTCAAATCCTTGCTGCTCAGCATAGCGTACGTAATCCAGTCCGTCACGCAAATCGTGAGCATCCTGTAAATAGAGTGCAACTCGTTCGCTCATAAGGCCTCCTGATCAGGTTGTGGGATTATAAATGGATGGATGAATATCAAGTCCTTCAAGCGCTTCGCGCACCAGCTCCAGGTCTTCTGGCAGGTCAACATCCAGTCCTAAAGACGGCAGATCAACAATTTCCAGGTGTGCACCAGCCTGGCGGGCGCGCTCGCAGTGACTTTCAAATGAGTTTGGTCCAAAGTTGTATTCAATCAGACCCGCCGGGCAGACCAACAAAGCATTCGTCCCCTGATAATGCCGGTCCGGGGAGATCACGACCACGGGTGGCTTGTGCGCCTGAGCGTGGCTCAACAGGATGCGCACATCCTGATGGGTGAGCAGCGGTAGATCAGCCGGCACAATCAGGATGCCGCGCGAGGCATATACTTTGGCGACGGCGGTGGCCCGCGTTAATGCCATGTTGAGTTCAGGGGTACCTTTTTCCTGGACAGTATGCGCGCCCAGCTCGCGCGCCATCGCCAGGGCCTCCTGGTCACGGCTGACGACCAGCACGCGCTCAATTTCTGGCAGCGCACACAGGGTCGTTATCGTATGGGTGAGCAAGCGCGCATTCAATTCTTCGCGCTCGGCGGGGGTGAGGATTGCAGATAGACGCGACTTACCGCGTCGCAACGGTTTGACTGGGACAATCGCCCAAAAGGTCATGAACTCGGCTCCTGTGCAGCAGCCCGAATCAGGCGGGCCGCAAATTCCAGGACTTCCGCAGCCAGCCGGCGGCGGTCGTCTGGGGTGAGCATCAATGTTTGGGTGACCAGAACTTGCATGCCGAGCGCTTCAATTTCACCGGCAAGCTGCGCGTCCTGGCGGTCGATTACGAACCCATCCAGCAGCCCGGCATAATGGCGGGCGACGGAGACTGCCGAAGGCTCGATGCCCAGCTCGGCGTACATCTTGGCGGCTGGACCTTTGACTGTCTTACCCCCCAGGATGGGCGATACCCCTACCACCGGGCGGTGTTGCTCTTGTGCGTCTGCTTTTAGCGTCTGGTGCACCCCGGGTACTGCCAGGATTGGGTCCAGGCTCACCCAGGGGTTGGATGGGCATAGTAGGATGGCCTGCGCCTGGCGGATAGCATCCAATACCCCGGGAGCGGGGTTTGCCTCTTCTGCGCCTGAGAAATGAAAGCCAGTTACGCGCGGGCGGCACTGGCGATGGACAAAATATTCCTGAAAAGGCAACTCTCCCTCATCAGTATACACCCAAGTTGGCACGCTGTCATCTGTGACCGGCAGTACCCGGATGTGAACCTCCCACGACTTGCAAATGGCGCGCGTTACCTCGCTCAGGCTCTGCCCGGCCTTTAAGCGGCGCGTGCGCTCAAGATGCAGCCCCAGGTCACAGTCACCCAGCCGGAACCAGCCCGGCCCGCCAAGCTGAGAAAGTGTTTCCAGCGCTTTGAAAGTGTCATCTGTACGGCCCCAACCGGTCGCCGGATTGGCCAGACCTGCCAGCGTGTAGCACACGGTATCCAGGTCAGGGCAGATGCGCAGGCCCAGATGATCAAAATCGTCCCCAATATTGACGATCACCGTCAGGTCTTCAGGCGCCAGATTGCGCGCCAGTCCATCCGCCAGGCGCGCCCCACCAACGCCGCCTGCCAGGGCGACGACTGGTTTTGGAAAAGGGATGTGTGGCTTCTGCGCGGTCTGCATGGACATCTAGGTTATCCAATCTATTTTAATAGAATTGAGCAATCTCGTCCAAAGGACGGCGCGGGCGAGCGCGACCTGGGGCAGCCGCATAGCCCAGCAGAACCAATCCCTGAGGCTCCCAGCTCTCGGGCAGATCGAGCGCCAGGCGGGCGGCCTGCGGAGCAAACAGCGGTGCGCACACCCACACGCCTCCCAACCCGGCTGCATGAGCTGCCAGGAGTAGATTCTCGCCTGCCATCGCCAGGCTTTGAACGCTCATCAGGCGCTCGGCGCCCTGGCGGAACGTATCCGGGTAGCTGTCCTCTACGGATGTGTCGAGGCTGAGCAGGATGGCTGCCGGCGCGCTCTGGATGCGCTGGTAGGAGCGCTGGACCTGCTCCTCAACCGCATCTGGATCGAGGCCATCCTCCAGAAGAGACTGGCGAAAATCAGCGCCCATGTGCTCTGCCAGCCTTTGGCGAGCATTGGGGCTGGTGAGTACAGCCAGGCGCCAGGGCTGGCGGTTGTGGGCAGACGGCGCCCAGGTAGCAGCCTCCAGGACTTGCCTGAGCAGGCTCTCCGGGATGGGCTGGGGTGTAAACCGCCGCACAGAACGCCGGGAGCGCAGGAAGTCCAATTGATCCGGGCAGCGTTCGATCAGGGTGGCGCGCAGGCTGCCGGCGTTCATAAAAACCAGGGCGGCTTGTTTTTCGGCGCTGCTGCAGCCCAACATCAATTTGAGTTCGGCGTCTTTTTTAAGCAAATCAACGCTCAGGATCAGCGCATCCGGTGGCTGCACCCCGCCCGAGCCAACCCATACATCAATGCCGCCCCCGTCCATGCTGCTGGTGCCTTCCAGGTAGCCGTAATCCAGCGGGTAGATCATCTCCGGGAAACGCGGATGGGCAGAACCACGCGGCCGGTCGATCACCACCCGGTGGGCTGCATAGAGTTGATCGATGGTTTCCCAGAAGGGCTCCCATGTAGGAAGCAGGGGTGTGAACATGGTATTAACGGAAGAGATCACTTTCCGGAGGGCGCAGCAGCTCGCTTAAAGCGCCATCACGCAAGGGATAGGGGAATCCACGCACATGTACAGCAGGTGTGCCTTCAGCGGCCTGGCCCATCATTAATGAGGCTGCGGCAGCCAGCTCGTCGGCTGCGCCCACCTGGGTGATCTGCAAGCGGAAGCCGAACAGGTCTGGCTCGCCGCGCAGATCGACCAATCCTGGCAGCCCCGACATACCGATGCTCACGCCAACCGTGCCCAGCCGCCAGGCGCGCCCATGCGAATCGATGATCAGCACGCCCAGGCGTACACCGCTTGCAGCCTCAAGGTAGCTGCGCAAGCGGGCTGCCGAAGCGTCGGGGTCGCAGGGCAGCAGCAGCACCCAGTCTTCAGCCTGGCCACCCTCGCCACGCACATTGGAGTGATCAATCCCGGCGTTGGCGCAGATAAATCCCAGGCGGTGTTCGACGATGGCTGTGCCGGGCCGCGTGCGCAGCACTGCGCGACTTTCCTGCAGGATCAGCTCTGCCAGGCGTGGGTCCTTCTGGCTGGCTTCAGCCAATAGCAGGGCCTGAGGAGATGGGGTGACCGTCGCCAGATTTACCATTCTCCCTTCAGCCTTGGAGACGATTTTCTGGGCTACAACCAGGATATCGCCATCCTGCCAGGTGAGATCTGCCCGGCGTGTGGCCTGGAACAGGATCTCTCCCAGGTTATCGCCGGGTTGGATCAGGGGAATGTCCGCTAGAGGGGTTAAGGTCAGGGTCATATCCGTGTCAGGCTGCGCGTTCTACACCTGTTACACAGATGGAGGCGTGTCCCCCGTGATGTTTGTTGATGCTGATCAGCAGGGAAGTGAGCCCCTCTACAATCAGGGCGTTATCCAGGTTGCCAGCATAATAGGCGTTCATCCCGGCGGCTTCGGTGAGCTGCAGCACCGTCTGGGCCGCATCTACATCGTCCGCGCACACCAGCACGTCCAGGTCCAGTTTTTCGCCCAGGTTCTTTTTCAGAGCGCTGGCGGGTACATTCTGGTAGGCGGCGGTTACGCGCACACCCGGTCCAAGGAGTTCCTGGGCGGCGCGCGCTGCCGAAGGCGCGGCCGGCGGATGGGGGTCTCGAAAATCCACTCGGGCGGTAGCATCCACCAGGATTTTGCCTTGCAGGGCATCTTTCAAACCTTCCAGGGCGACCTGGTGGGCAGTCGCCACCACCGTCAACACACAGATGTCTGCCTGGCGTGCAGCAGCGCTGTTTTCCAGGCCGCGGGCGCAGTCCTGGCCCAATTTGGCGTTGAGTTCATCGGCAGTAGCCTCGGCTTTTTCAGCCTGGCGTGAGCCGATCAGGATCGGGTAGCCGGCAGACGCCCAGCGCAAAGCCAGGCCGGGGCCTTCTTTGCCGGTGCCGCCCAGGATTGCCAGGGTGGGGAGCGGGTTTGCTTTGCTCATGGTTTCTCCATTGTGTCAGTCAGCAGGGACAAAAGATTGGTAGCGCTCCCAGACTTGGGGGGCAAGCTGGCGGGCGTGCGCGCTGATCGCCGCTTCATCCATGGTGAGCAGCTTACGGTCACGCATTAAAACCTGCCCGGCGGCAATAGTGGTGGTGACCATGCTCTCGTGGAAGCCAAAGATGATCTGCCAGGGTAAGTTCCCGGTGGTCAGAGGTGTGTGGGGGTGATAATCTACAAAGATGATATCGGCATGCGCCCCGGGGATCAGCTTGCCGAGCACCGCGCTGGGGAAGAAGCGAGTGGCCAGCTCAGCATTGTGGTACGCTGCCATGCGCGCCACCTCATTTCCCGGCATGCGGCGCGGATCGCGGTGCCAGACCTTTTGCAGCAGATAGGCAAACTTCCATTCTTCCCACATGGTGGAGGTAAAGCCATCCGTGCCCAGGCAGACTTTGATCCCCAGGCGCAGCAAGGATTCGACTTCAGCCGCGCCCACCGCATTGTTCATATTGGAGCGCGGCTGATGGCTGACCCAGGTCTGGCTTTCGGCCAGCAGAGCAGCTTCCCGGGCATCGATATGGATGGCATGGGCGACGATGCTGTTGGGTCCCAGCATTCCAAAATCCGCCAGGCGGTCCACAATGCGCTTGCCGGATTTAGCCAGGCTGTCGTATTCATCGGCCTGATGCTCGGCAACGTGAATGTGGAAGCCGATCCCTTTCGGGGCAGCCAGCAGACACTTGCCTAAGGTTTCGTCCGAGAGGGTCAGGCTGGCGTGCATTCCAAATGTCGCCCCCAGCCGGGGGTGGGGATTTTGGCGCAGCCGGTTGATAAAGCGCAGATTTTCGGCGATGCCGGCCTCCGCTTTGGCTTTGCCGTCCCGATCGGTGACTTCGTAGCACAAGACTGCCCGCAGCCCTGATTGGTCCACGGCATCTGCAATCACATCCAGTGAGCCGTCGATAGCGTTGGGAGAGGCGTGGTGGTCAATTAAGGTAGTGGTGCCGTGGCGGATGGCTTCCGCCAGCATCACTTCAGCCGAAGCGCGCACAGCCTCTTCGTCCAGCGCCTTATCCAGAGGCCACCATAATTTGCGCAGGATCTCGGGGAAATCTTTCGGGGCTGCGCCTGGGATTGCCAGGCCGCGCGCAAAAGCGCCATAGAAATGTGTGTGGGCGCAAATATTACCAGGCATCACATATTGTCCGTCTGCGTCCAGGCGCTGGATCTCCGGATGGCGCGCCAGCATTTCTGCCTGAGGTCCAATTTCCTGGATGCGGTCATCGACAACGTAAAGCGCATGCTCTTCCAAAACGCGATTTTCGGTTTCCCAGGTGATTAAGATGCCATTGGTGATGATATATTCAGTCACTACCCCTCCTGTATGGATTAAAACGCGTTGACGAACTGGCTTTGTGCGTCTGTCTCAACGGCTCCGGGAATATACTGTCTTACCCACTGGATGGCTGCTGCTCCATCCATCCCCTGGGTTTGTTTGGCCAGACAGGCCAGCAGCATACCTGTGCGCCCCAGGCCGGCTGAGCAGTGCACCACCACATTCTGACCCTGGCTGGCTGCAGATTGGATCTGTTCCAGTACCTTGCTCATCGCAGCCTGGTCTGGTGTGTGGAAATCAACAACCGGCAGGTGCAGCACCTCCATCCCGTTTTGACGATAGAGGCCGGACAGGTCCTGTCCGGCCAGGCGCTGATCTTCGCCTTCTGCCGAGAGCATCACCACCAGCTGGATACCGGCTGCCGTATAGGCCTCCAGCAGCTCGTGGCGCGGGTCGTAGGGCCCCATGGGCATCGGGCTGCGATAAATCTCGCCTGGAAAGCCGAACGGCAGTCTGGTCAGCTTACTCATGCTCAGGCGGGTTGCCCTTCGTGCAGCGCCAGCAGGATTTTTTCCTGGTCTACCGGCAGGCTGTCGATGCGCACGCCGACCGCATTATAGATGGCATTTGTGATGGCAGGTGTGGTGGGAATGGAGACAATCTCACCCACACCTTTGGCGCCGTAAGGCCCGGTGGCAACCGGATGCTCCACGACGATGGAGGTGATCTCCGGCGTCAGAGCGATGCCTGGAACACGGTATCTCGCCAGGCGGTCCGTCACCACCCGGCCTTCTTCAACGAGGAAATGCTCGGTCAGGGCATTGCCCAGGCCCATCATAATCCCGCCCTCTACCTGCCCCTGCAGACCAAGCGGGTTGATCGCCCGCCCGACATCATTGGCAGCGATCACACGCAGCACGCGCACCTCACCAGTATGGATGTTGACTTCTACCTCCGCCGCCTGAGCTGCGAAGGCAAAGGCGAAATGCATATCGCCGCCCTGTCCCAGGGGCTTTGTCTCTGGCGCCCAGTATTCGTAGCGCGCCAGCGGTTCGCGTCCCTCGGCTTTGAGGATCTTGACCACTTCGCCCATGGGTAGTGAATGCCCGTTAACCTGGGCCAGCCCTTCGATAAAGCGGATCTTCTCAGGGGGCAGGTCATATTTCTCCGCCAGGGCGCTGGCCATGGCTGAACGCAGAGTCTGGGCGGCGTGGCGGGCGGCGTTGCCCGAGACATACGTCTGGCGCGAAGCCGTGGTCGGGCCACCGTCCGGAGTGCGGTCGGTGTCCATCACCAGCACTTTGACGTAGTTAGGGTTCATCTGGAATTCTTCTGCCACGATCATTTGCAGGACCGTAACCAGGCCCTGCCCCAGCTCTGCCGAGGAAGTGCGCACTTCCAGCGTGCCGTCGGCATATAATTCGACTTCTGCGCCGGCTTTATCTGGCGCGCCGCCGCCCAGGCCGGTATTTTTGTAGGCCACCGCAAAGCCCCAGGAGCGCACCAGGTGCTCTGCGCCAGGGACAGGGTGGGGCTCAAACGGCCGCTCGCCACCCAGGCGCAGCATCTCCTGGTTGGTGCGCTCGATGCACTCCAGCAGACCAACGCTGTCGCGCAAGACCTGCCCGGTGTTGGTGGTGCTGCCCACCTGCAGGGCGTTCATCCGCCGCAGTTCGATGCGGTCGATATTCAGGCTTTCTGCCAGCATGTCCATCATCGTCTCGACGGCAAAGGCGGACTGGGTAACCCCGAAGCCACGGAAAGCGCCAGCCGGTGGGTTGTTGGTGTACATGGCATAGCAGTCTGCTTTGACGTGCGGGACTTCATAGGGTCCGGAAGAGTGCGTGGTGGCGCGCGTCATTACTTTTTCGCCCAACGAGGCATACGCGCCGGTGTCGCCGTAAAGCTCGGTTTCCACGGCTGTCAGGCGCCCATCGCGTTTGGCGCCCATTTTGACCTTGATCTGAGTGGCATGCCGTTTGGGGTGCACCAGCAGGCTTTCGTGGCGGTCAAAGAGCAGCTTCACCGGCCTACCGGTGACGTTGGCCAGCAGAGCGGCGTGGATCTGCCCGGTGATGTCTTCTTTACCGCCAAAACCGCCGCCCATCAACTGCCCGATAATGTGCACGCGTTCTTCCGGCCAGCCCAGCGCCGCGGCAACCTGTGAACGATCGGAATAGGGGATCTGCGAGCCGACGTAAATCTCCATGCGCCCGTCCGGGGTGGGGCGGGCGACCGAGCATTCGGGCTCCAGGAAGGCATGGTCGGTGATAGCGGTGTGGAAGGTGTGCTCCAGGATTATGTCTGCCTCGGCAAAGCCTTCTTCCAGCTCACCTTTGCGTACTTTGATGTGTTTAAGGAGATTGCCCTTGGTGTGCAGTTGGGGGGAGTCTGCATGGCGCGCCTGCACCGGATCGCTGACCACCGGCTGCAGGTCGAATTCGACTTCGATCAGATCGAGCGCCGCGCTGGCGATCTGGCGCGTTTCAGCGGCTACGATGGCGACGGTATCGCCGACATAGCGCACGCGTTCACCCACCCCCACCAGGCTGGGCCAGTCGTAGATTACCAGACCGTGGTTGTGCTCCCCGGGGATATCCTCAGCGGTCAGCACCGCTGCCACTCCGGGTAGCTGGCGTGCTTTTTCAACATTCAGACGGGTGACGATGGCATGCGGCGTCATAGCGCGCTTCGCACGGGCATGCAGCATGCCCGGGAACTGGATGTCATCGGTGAAGATAGCCTCCCCGTTCACTTTTTCCACTGCATCCGGGCGCTGCACGATCTGCCCGATAACCTTGTTGCTGGGGTTGGTCAGATCCAGGTTTGACCCCTGGATAGGATTTCCTGTTTGCATGGACTGCGCGGCATCCTGAATGGCGCGCGTGATGGTTGGGTAGCCCGCGCAGCGGCACAGAGTGTCTTTCAAGGCATGCTGGATATCGGCTTGCGAAGGATCGGGATTGTGCTGTAAGAGCGCATAGGAAGTCAGCAGCTGCCCGGGGATGCAGAATCCACACTGCACTGCCCCGTGGGCGATAAAGGCTTCCTGTAAAGGATGCAGCGGCTTCTCAGACTGAGCAGCCAGGCCTTCCACGGTGAGTACATGCTTGCCGGAGGCGCGCGCCGCGGGGAATGTGCAGGAGAGCACGGGATCGCCATCCACCAGGACGGTGCAGGCGCCGCATTCTGCTTCATTGCAGCCAATTTTTGTGCCGGTTAGGCGCAGGCGCTCGCGCAACATATCCGAGAGCATTTCTCCCGGTAAGGGTTCAATTTCAACGGGATTACCATTAACAGTGAGTTTCATAACCTGTTTACCTTTTCATTAAAGAGCAGCCCGCTGCCAGGCGGCATCCAGGGTATCGACGAGCAGGCTGCGGGAAAGCTGGTAGCGGTATTCGGCGCTGGCGCGCTGTGGGCTGCTGCGGAAATGTACGCTCTCCAACAGAGCTTGAACAGCTCCAGCCAGGGCCAGTGGGGTGTAATTCTGGCCTTGCAGCGTGGCTTCGACAGCCGTCAGGCGCTGGGGAACAGGCCCGGATGGACCGGCTGCCAGGCGCACATCTACGATTTGATCCCCGGCGCGTTTTACCCAGGCTGCTATATTCAGGATGGGCAGCGCCACACCCTGGGGGCGCATCACCCGCCGGAAGGCTGAGCCTGTGCCGGGTTGGCGTAAAGGCAGATAAAACCCTACCAATAATTCGCGCCGCGGATCGAGCGCAGAGCGTCCAGGGCCAAGGAATAACTCGGTCATGGGGCGGCGCGCACAGCCCTGGGCGCTGGCGACCTCGGCTTCGGCTCCACAGGCGAACAGCGCAATGGTCCCATCCGCAGCAGGCAGAGCATGCGCCACATTCCCGCCCAGCGTGGCGGAATTGCGCACCTGCGGCCCGCCGACCAGCCCGCAGGCCTCCTGCAGGGCTGCAGCGTGCTCTGTGATGAATGGATGGGCGACAATCTGATTGAGGGGGTACGCCGCGCCGACATACAGTTCCTCACCCCGGATTTCCAGGATGGTCATTTCCGGTACAGCGGTGACATCTACCAGGGTATCGACGGGCGCGTGCCGGCCTTGCTGTAAATCCAGCAGTAGATCGGTGCCGCCGCCCAGGATGCGTGCCGTCCCTGGTGCAGATTCCAGGGCTTGCAGGGCATCCGGGATGGATTGGGCAAGGTGATAGGTTTTCCAGAGGGTCATGGATCGGTGTGCACTCCTTCCAACCGGTTTGAATACCGGCGTTGGGGTTCCGGATGGCGGCACTTTTCGACGGATGACCGGCCTGTTAGGCGGCTATCTGCCAGGGATGGAGCGCTTAGCCAGGCGAACGCGCCTGCCTCGACGGCTCCCGACGCCGCCGCACAGCTAACACAGCCAGTGCGACGACCACCGATCCAGGGCTAATTTTAACATGAAAACAGGGCAGAAGCGAGCATATCCCTGAATCTAGCTCGAGTTCGCACCGAATCAAACCCGTTTAGGCTGGTAAAATTGACCTTGTCCTCAAATTTCCGACCATTTCACTCCAAAGGAGTCAACCAGAATGTCTGATCCCATACCAGCCGTCCAAAATGTGCATGCCAACCGGGCGCGCATCCTGCAAAACTTAAAGGACTTTGTTCGCATACCCTCCATTTCAACTGACCCACAGGCCAAACCGGATATGCAGCATGCTGCCGAATGGGTGGCGGGGCAGCTGCGCGGGATGGGGGTCGACAACGTGGCCATCATGCCGACCAGCGGGCATCCCGTGGTGTACGGTGAATGGCTGAAAGCCGGCGCGACCCAACCCACCGTGCTGATTTACGGGCATTATGACGTGCAGCCGGCTGAGCCGCTCGAGCTCTGGCACACCCCGGCGTTTGAGCCGACTGAAAAAGGTGAGAATCTATTTGGGCGGGGAGCCTCGGATATGAAAGGCCAGGTGGTAGCCTGCCTGGCAGCAGTCCAGGCCTTGCTTGAGACGCAAACATTAGGTGTCAACGTAAAGTTCCTGGTTGAAGGCGAAGAAGAGATTGGCTCACCGGCGCTGGAGAAATTTATCCCTGAGCATAAAGACTTGCTGGCATGCGATGTGGCCTTGAACCCCGATACCGGTATGATGGCGCCGGATATCCCCACCATCACATACGGTCTACGCGGCCTGGCTTATTTTGAGGTGCGCGTGGTCGGCGCCAAACAGGATCTGCATTCCGGGTTGTATGGCGGGGCTGTCCATAATCCGGCTCAGGTGCTGTGTGAGCTGGTGGCGGGCATGCACGACGACCAGGGGCGCGTGACTCTGCCCGGTTTTTATGATTCAGTGCGCCCGCTAGATCCGGTGGAGCGTGAAGAGCTGGCAAGATTGCCGCACGGCGATGACTTCATCCTGGAACAGACCGGTGTGCCGGCGTTGTACGGGGAGACGGGTTACACCAATGTGGAGCGCATAGGCGCGCGCCCCACCCTGGAAGTAAATGGATTGCTGTCCGGTTTTACTGGCGAAGGTTCTAAGACGGTGCTGCCAGCCAGGGCGATGGCCAAAATTTCCATGCGCCTGGTGCCGGATCAGGATCCTGATCAGGTGATGGAGCAGTTACGCCAGTATTTGGAACAGAATGCGCCACCAACCGTGCATTGGGAGTTGATCAAACATGCCGGCGGGTCAGCCAGCATCAGCGATATCCACCACCCGGCCGTGGCGGCAATGGAAAAAGCCCTGGAAAGCGTATGGGGTAAACGACCGCTCTATCGCCGTGAAGGCGGCAGTGTGCCGGTCGTGGCCAAATTCCAGAAGGAGCTGGGCACCGAATCGGTCTGCACAGGCTTTGGGCTGCCGGATGATAATCTGCATGCCCCCAATGAAAAGGTGCATCTGCCTACTCTTTACCGTGGCATTGACGCGGTGGTGCATTTCCTGCTGAATCTAAAGGCCTGATTTAAAGGCTTGCGAGCCGGTGGATGATCTGTTCACCAGCTTGCTACTGCCTATTTCCTTCGAAATGCATTTTCCCTTCAGCTTATAGTATGGTTAGTATCATGCTATGCGGCTTGACGGGCGTATCAACAGAACGTACAATTCTTAGCTATGAGCGAATCTTTACCTTCTTATGGAGGCCAGGCTGTGATCGAGGGCGTCATGATGCGCGGTGCGCAGGGCGTCGCTATTGCCATGCGGGCTCCGAACCAGGAAATTGTGATCCACACCGAACCGCTTGGTGCGATCTATCGCAGCCGGATCGTTAAGATTCCTTTCTTGCGCGGCTTGATTGGTTTGTGGGATGCACTGGGTCTGGGCCTGCGCGCCCTGACTATTGCCGCCAATACGCAGACCGGCGAAGATGAGAAGATCGAAGGCCCGGCTCTGTATGGCACCCTGGCGCTTTCAATGGCATTTGGGATCGGCTTGTTCTTTTTAGCTCCGGCTGCATTAGGTCAGGCGAGCGAACATTTCACCGGCTGGAACGCCTGGTGGGGGAATTTGCTCGAAGGTATTGTGCGCCTGGCTTTGTTGATCGGATATATTGCCCTGATTGGCAGGATTCCCGATATACGGCGTGTGTTCATGTACCACGGCGCCGAACATAAAACCATCAATGCTTACGAGGCTGGCGCTGAGCTGACCCCCGAAAATGTGGCCCGCTACTCCATTGAGCACCCACGCTGTGGGACAGCTTTCCTGCTGACTCTGGTTTTATTCTCGGTCGTGCTGTTCAGCCTGCTGGGGCCGCTGCCCTGGTTCTGGCGGCTGGCCAGTCGGGTATTACTGCTGCCGGTGCTGGCGGGCCTGGCTTATGAATTCATCCGCTGGACCTCCCGGCATCTGGATTCGCCTCTGGTGCGCCTGATTATCCGGCCAAATCTGGCCCTACAGCACATGACAACCCGTGAGCCGGATCTCTCTATGCTGGAAGTTTCGATTGCCGCCTTTAATGCCATGCGGGTGGAAGAAAACCGGCTGGCGCTCTAAACCATCATGGGCGGCCTGTGCGGCCTGGTCTTCCCCTGCTTATATCACTCCATCATGGCTGGTAAACGCCTGCTGTTATGCTTTATCCTGATTGGGATTGCTCTCGCTGCCTGCCAGCCGGTGCAGGTCTGGTCTCCGGCGACTCCTTCGCCTGATCTGCAGGCAACTCCCACCGCTACCCCACGTCCACTGCCCGATTTGACCCTGTACCGCGTTGAAATTACCACCCAGGAAGAGGATCTGTGCGCCAATCCGACAGCCGAGCTGGGTGTGCGCCTGTGGGTGCGTAATGCCGGGGCAGGTGACGCCAACCCATTCACGGTAAGTGTCAACCAGCAGGAGCAAGTTGTGGAGGTTGCGCTGCTGCATGGCAATCAGGCGACGCTGTGGTTCCCCGGCTATTCCAGCATTAATGAAATCCACATCGATCTGTATTCACAGGTGACCGAGAGTGACGAAACCAATAACCTGCATTACCGCCAGTTGTTAGCCCCCACACTCTCACCCGATTGCCTGCCTCCTGCACAACCTGAATGGGAGGTACAGGAGCCGCTGCATGCCCTGGAAGGTCATATGGGTAAGGTGTGGAGTGTGGCTTTTTCACCCGATGGGGGACTGCTGGCCAGTGTGGGGGTGGATAACACCCTGCGCCTGTGGCGGGTAAATCAGGGATATCTGCTTCGCACGATGCAGGGGCACCCTTATCCGGTGCGCAGCCTGGCTTTCAATCATGCTGGCACTCATCTGGCAACGGGTTCATACGATGGATTGGTGCGCATCTGGCGGATATCAGACGGCATGCTGCAGCGCACGCTGGAGGGCCATGCCGGCTGGGTGCTGGCGCTGGCTTACTCCCCCAATGACCGCTTGCTGGCCAGCACTGCTGAGGACTTCACGGTGCGTTTATGGCGCATGCAGGATGGAGGCATGATTAATATCGTCGATGAAGGACTGGAACGCATTGAAAGCCTGGATTTTCTGCCAGATGGCTCAGGGCTCGTGTGGGGCGAGGCCAGTGGTGAGCTGCGTATTTGGAGTGTGTCCGATGGTCGATGGCGGCAGCGTCTGAACGGCAGCAGTGTCGCGGTTCGCAGCCTGGCATTGGCGGCTTCTGGCGATAGGCTGGCAGTAGGTTATGATGATTATTCCGTGCATGTGTGGGATTTGCTTGCTGGCGCAGAATTGCAGGTCTTGACTGGTCATACCGGAGCCGTTACCGGCGTGGCGTTTTCGCCGGATGGCACGCGCCTGGTCAGCGGATCTGAGGATGGCAGCCTGCGCTTGTGGCGTTATGACTCACAACTGGCTCGCTTCCTGCCCTCACGCCTGTTCAGCGGCTCTACCGCCGGCCTGACCAGTGTGGCGTATTCTCCGGATGGCGACCGGGTGGCTGGGTCATGCAGCGATGGCGGGGTGTACATCTGGGAAGTCCAACCGTGAAACGTTCTCCTTGGGTCGGTCTGGGTCTGGCGAGCAGCGTTTTATGCCTGCTGGTAGTACTTGGCCTGGGGGCAGTCTGGTATTGGTTTGGCGGGCGCGCCCAACCTGCAGAAAAAAGTCAGGAGCTTTTTCCTGGCGTGCATTATGCTCGCCAGGTACGGCAGTCTCCGCGCCCGATGGTAATCCACCTGGTTCAGGTAGATTTGCGGGCCGAGGGCATTTCCCTGCTGGTCACGCCCGGCGACCCAAAAGCCGAGCTGCCTCTGTCAGCCCGCACCACCTCCCAATTCCTCGAAGAGTTCAACCTGCAGTTGGCCGTGAACGGAGATGGCTTTACTCCCTGGCGCTCGAATGGTCCATTGGATGTGTATCCAAAAAGCGGGGATGCAGTAGCCCCAATCGGACTGGCAGCCTCGCAGGGTGTGCAGTATTCAACGCTCACCGATGATGAGCCAGTGTTGTACATCAGTCGCAATAACCGGGCGCAGTTCAATGCACCGGGCGGCAGGATATATAACGCCATTTCGGGTAATCTGATGCTGGTAACACGTGGTCAGGCACTGACCGCCCTGGAAGGTGATCCTGAACCGCGCACCGCCCTGGCACTGGACCGGCGCGGGCGCACCCTGCTGATCCTGGTGGTGGATGGTCGCCAGCCGGGCTACTCCGAAGGCGCTACCCTGGCAGAGCTGGCAGCCTTGATCATAGAGTTTGGCGGCTATGCAGGCATGAACGTGGATGGCGGTGGCTCCAGCACCCTGGTTAGAGAAAGCGCTACAGGCGGCGCTCAAGTGCTCAATTCTCCGGTGGATCAGGGCATCCCCGGTCGCGAGCGGGTGGTGGGTAATCACCTGGGCATCTATGTGGGAAGTAATCCATAGGGCTGCGAGAGCCTCTCTGTTAGAGGTTTATATGATTAGTTCTGCCGCCTCTTGTCAAGCCCCTGCCTGCGCGCTATAATCATCTATTGTTATTTGGATTTCTAATGAGGTCACAAGAAAGCTATGCCGATTTATACCTACCGGTGTGAAAATTGTGGTGTGCAGTTCGAACGCCAGCAGTCCTTTAGTGAGGCGTCGCTGACGCGCTGTCCAGAATGTGGTAAGAAGAGCCTGCGCAAGGTGTACCTGCCTGTTGGAATTGTGTTTAAGGGTTCTGGTTTTTATGCCACCGACAACCGCTCGCCATCAGGAACCAGCCGCTCCAGCACGAAGACCAGCGACGATGAGAGCAAATCTTCCAGCAAGGAAACCACCCCGGCGCCTGTGGAAACAAAAAAAGATAGCAAAGACTGAGTAACCTGCAGTGAATACACTTTCTGAAATCACCCGACCTGTCTGGTCGGGTGATTTTTGTTTCAATGTTACTCGCCTGCGGTGCAGCAGGTTTCGGTTTTTCCATTGCCTGGCCTGCCAGTTGCCAGGACGGTTAGCGCCACCATTCCATCCCAAATCTGGCGCTCTTCAAATTCCAGGCTGACCTGTATCGCCCCTGCTGCTGTGGCAGCCTCAGCCGCCTGGCTGCGGAGACGCTGGCGAGCAAAGTCCAGTGCATCTTCGAAATGGGGGAAAATCTGCTGCAGGTTGGCAGCTCGAGCTATATAGCCCATCACGGACGCTCCCTGGACATAGGGTGAGACCTGCCCTTCGAGCTGCACAACTACGTTGCCGACCACTGTTCCCACGGCGTTCGCTACCTCATAGTACTCAGGCAGGTAGATTTGAGTATGCAGGGCTGCAGCGACGGGCGGCAGGTAGGCTCCAGCCGGCGCGCCTATGCCCACCAGGGGTACTTTGAGTACCAGGCTGCTTCCTAAATAGGGATTGCTGGGTTTCAGGCTTTCACGATAAAGCCAGCGGTCCAGGGGCTCGTCTTTCATCATCAACGGTGGCAGGGATAAGGCATGCCCGCTGATGAAATGCAGTACCTCGGCCACAATCATCCCCGTGAGCTGCTCGCGCACCTGGGCGATAAAGCGCTCAACTGGCTTCTCGAGCCCGAGAGCCGCAGCGTCGACCACCTGCTCGGCAATCCCTGCATCCCAGGGACTGTATTCGCCGGTCACATGCAGTAGATCGGTGGGGGTCAGGCTGGCGCGTTCGATGATTTCCTGGCTGATCAATTCGTTGATCAGATAAGGTGGGATGGGGCCGATGGTCTTTAATACTACCGCTCGCCGGCGCGCACCCCGCCCAAGGAACTGCACCAGAGCCTCTAATTGCGCATCACCTAACGGACGATCTGGCTTGCGGCGCAAAGCCCAGAATTCCAGCCCATCTGAGGAACGCAGATGGCGTTTCTCGCTCAGATACCCCAGCAGCTCCCGCCGGGCGCCCGGGTCGCGCTGGCACAGATAAGCCAGCGGCAGCACGCGCTGCGGCCCCAGGCTGAGCTCCCCCCAGGGATTGAATCGCAGCTCGCTATCCCCACCCAGACCGATAGAATGGGTGTGCACCGTGCGCACGCAGGTGCGATAGCTGGCTACCGTGGCAGCCTGGCTGGCAATCCGCACCTGACCGTTTTCCACCAGCGCCAGATCGGTGGTCGTCCCACCGATATCGATCACCAGCGCATCCTGCACCCCCGCCAGGTACTGCCCGCCAATGGCGCTGGTAGCAGGCCCAGAATGGATAATCTCCACCGGGCGGCGGCGGGCCAGCTCGGCTTTGACCAGCGATGCATCGCCCTTAACGGCCATCACCGGACAGGTGATCCCGCGCTGCTGCAGCTTGACCTGAATGGCGTTGAAAAACAGCTCGGTATTGTACATCAAGGACGCGTTCAGGCTGGCAGTGGTCGCACGGCGGATCGAATCCAGCTCCGAAGACAAATGATGTGCGAGAATGATTGGCAGGGAAGTCATCTCACTCAGGATTTCGGCGGCGCGCAATTCATGGCTGGGGTTCACGGGTCCGGCAAACGACGCCACAGCAAAGGCTTCTACTTTTCCAATTATTTCAGTCGCCGCCTGGCGCAGGGCAGCTTCGTCCAGCGCTTCAACTTCTTGCCCATCCAGGTTATGTCGCCCAGGCACAAAGCGATAGTAGGGAGTGCTGAACTGGCTTTGGAAATTGAAGATTTGCACCAGCTCTGGGTCATATCCTAAAAGCAGCAGACCCACTGCACGGCGCTTGCCTTCAGCGATGGCATTGGTTGCCAGGGTGGTGGAGATTGCCACCAGGGCAACCTGATCTGGTTCAGCAGGGGTGAGGCGTTCGAGTACTTCTCCAACGCACAATTCGAGATCATGGTGCGTGGTCAGGACTTTGCAGGATTGCAGGACCTTGCCTGTGCCAGGGTCCAGCAGTACGCCATCGGTGAATGTGCCGCCGGTATCGATGCCCAGGTAGTAGCGTTGGGTAGATTGCATAGCGGCAAGTATAAGACAGAATCACACCAATTTGTTGACGTATATGGCTTACTTTGCTAGAATGCGTGGAGTTTTAACAGCCGGAGTCAGGAGGCAGCTATGGATCAACGAGAAATGCTTAAACGGATTAAAGAAGACCGGGTGAAATTTATTTCCCTGCAGTTTACCGATGTAACCGGGGTCGTCAAAAGTGTGGATATGCCGGTGCATCGCGCCCAGGAAGCGCTGGATGATGGGATGTGGTTCGACGGATCGTCGGTAGAGGGATTTGCGCGTATCCAGGAGAGCGATATGCGCCTGGTGATTGACCCCGCCACCTTTGTGGTGCTGCCCTGGACCAACCCCGAATATCGCCGGGCGCGCGTCTTTTGTGATATTTATACGCCGGATGGTTCGCCCTTTGCCGGCGACCCGCGCAGCACGCTCAAGCGCCTGCTGGCAAAAATTGAAAAACAGGGCTGGATCTATAATGTGGGACCCGAGCCGGAATTCTTCCTCTTCAAGCGCAATGGCGAGCGCCCCACGCACCCTGTGCCGCATGATGTGGGCGGCTATTTTGATTTTTCAGCCAATGACGAAGCGGTGACCGTGCGCACCGAGCTGATGGATGCCTTGTTGGGGATGGGCTTGCAGGTAGAGATGGGCCACCATGAGGTAGCCCTGGGCCAGCATGAGATTGACTTCCGCTTCGACAATGCCCTGCAGGCAGCCGACAATATTCTGACTTTGAAATATACCGTCAAAGCCATCGCGGCCCAGCACGGGCTGGTGGCCTCATTCATGCCCAAGCCGATTTTTGGCATCAACGGTTCGGGTATGCACTGCCACCAATCGTTGTTCGATGAGCAAGGTAATAACCTGTTCTTCAACCCGGATGATACCTACAACCTGTCACCCCTGGCGTATGGCTTCATCGCCGGTCAGCTCGAACACGCCCGCGCCCTCTCAGCCGTCGTTGCGCCCACCATCAATTCCTACAAGCGATTGGTGCCCGGGTATGAAGCCCCGGTATATATTGGCTGGGCTCAGATCAACCGCTCGGCATTAATTCGCATCCCCTACTACACGGCTGGACGAGACAAATCCATCCGCGCCGAGCTGCGCTGCCCTGACCCGTCGGCCAACCCTTACCTGGCACTTTCAGTGATGTTGGCGGCTGCCCTGGATGGCGTTGAGCGCCAGCTCGCCTGCCCGGAACCGCTCAATAACCTGAATGTCTACCATCTGACCCCGGAAGAACGCCAGGCTCACGGGATCGGCGAGCTGCCCGGTTCTCTGGCAGAGGCCATGCGCGAGCTTGAGAAAAGCGCCGTGCTCAAGGATGCGTTAGGTGAGACAATCTACGACGCGTTCTCACGCGCCAAATGGGCCGAGATTGATGAAGCGCGCATGAAAGTGACCGATTGGGAATTGGAGCGTTATCTCGAAACAGCCTGATCAATCCACAGCGGACTGCCCCTGACCTGGGATCAGGTAGATCAGCGGCAGGCTGACCAGCGTCATCGCATATTTGACGATCAGGTTAAACACGAAGATCTGGCCCACTTCCGCCCAGGGCAGTGTCAGCGCAAAGGCGCCGACGGCGAAGATCAGGTTATCTACCGGCAGGCTGGCTGCGTTGCTGATCAGCACCCGCAGCCACTGGTAGCGGCGGGTCAGGCGGGTGACGAACCAGTGATAGACTTCCGTATCGATGAGTTCGCTGACGACCTCGGCGGCGATGGAGGCGAGCACAATGCGCCACACCGGAGCGAGGATGGCAGCGAACTCGTTATTTAAACCCCATGCCGGGCTGCCAGGCACGCGTGCCGCCCACATCAGATAACCTGCCATAAACAGGTTGATCCCGCCGGCTGCCAGGATCAAGGTCTGGGCGCTGCGTTTCCCTAGCAGCTTATGCACCAGGTCGCGCAGGGTGAAGGTGATGGGATAAATGAACGTCCCCATATCTACCGCCAACCCAAAGATCACGCCGATTTTCAGGCTGGCGATATCCGAGAGCATCTGAGCAGCGATATAGGCTGCCACCACCAGCACAGCGGCGCGTGAAAACCAGTCCACGCCTGCGGTGGTTTGCAGCGGAGTACTTGGAAGAGGTTGTTCGTTCAAGCCTGGGTATCTCCTTGTTTTTGATGAGGCGGGTGGCTGCGACCGCCGCAGTTTTGTTAAGCCGGGTGGGAGAAGGCAGGACCTGCTCCACGCTGCCACCGGCAACGAAATATTTTACACTGCCAGGTTTACCCGATTTCTTTGATGCGCAGCACCATGCGACAGAATGAGCATTCACCGGGCGCGGAAGTGGGCTGACCGCAGGTAGGACAGGCGCTCAGGGTGTCGCGCCCGCGGTCAGCCTGTGGGGCAAACAAACCGCCTTCCTTGGCCTGTAAGAAGGTCAGGTAAAAGTTCAACTTGGCTCCGGGACGATCCATTTCCATGCGGTTGAGAATATCTTTGTAATACAGGGTGGTCGAGCCGCCGACATGCGGGCATTCTTCATAGATATATTCAATCCCACGCAAGAACGCGTAGGCAGCCATTTCACGCTCGTAAATGCGGCACAGCGGCTTTACCTTGCGCACAAATCCGTGCTCGTCGGCTTCGAGTACCGGTGATTGGCGTACCAGGTAACCCGGAATCCAGTTCATGGTATTGCCAAACAACACTGCAGCTTCATCATCCAAGTTGTGCCCGGTGACCAGCACATCATAGCCACCCTCGCGCGCCACGCGATTCATGATATGGCGCTTGCTGATTCCGCATACCGAGCAAGGTTTTTCGCGCCCGCGATGGGTGATGGCGGCAATCTCGGGGATGCTGGCGCCGTATACGCCTGCGACATCCACCACCAGCAGTTTGAGCGCGCGTTCTCTGGCAAAGTCTTCGCATAACTGATGGGATTTATTGGAATAATCACTGCCGCCCTCGATCCCCAGGCCTATATATAAGCCATCCACCTGGTAACCCAGGCGCCACAGGATATCCCACAGGGATAAAGAGTCCTTGCCCCCGGATACTGCCACCAGCAGGCGCTCCTGGGGTGAAAACATGTGATATTTTTCGATAAAACGTTGGGTTTGCTCGACGATCCAGTCCAGGAAGTGGGTTTTACACAGCGCCAGGTGGTGTTGGCGCATATGCACTACGGCGGTGGCGCCGCATTTGCGACATTTCAAGATACGCCTCCTGTGCTCATGCTCTCAACCGCCCGAAATGACTGCTATCAGCTTGATCACTTCACCGTCATGCAGGATTTCTTCATCAACGATCATTTCCCCATCTCGGGTTGCCAGGACAGATTCGGAGAGGATCTCCAGCTTGCGTAAAGCATCGCGCAGAGTCATACCTGGGCGCACCTGGTATTCCTGATCGCGTAAGATCAAGGTAACTGCCATGCCATTACTCCAGGGTTTTGCAGGCTGAACTCGGGCTGGCGGCGAAAAAAATCCACTACCTTGCGGTTGACCTGGTCTGCCTTGCCGATGTGGGGCTGGTGCCCGCTGTGGGCGACCGGGTACACTTCAGCATGGGGCAGCTGCAGGGCCAGCCGCGGGAAGGAGGCCGGTTTAAGAGTCTGGTCGTGATCACCCCAGATGATCAAGGTGGGTGAATTAATCTCCGGCAGGATAGGCGTCAGGTCCCAGACGGAGCTGCTCATGTACATGATATTGGGAGAAGCCCGCAGATAGTCTTTAGCGATCTGCTGCCGCACCTGATTAGAAAAACGGCTGGCTTCGCTCAGGTCCAGGCCAAGCGCCAGGTGTACCAGCCAGCCCGGGATATGACGGTAAGCTTTACTGGTCAGGTCGGGGCGCCGCCCAAATAGTTGGAAAGCAGGGGATAATTGGCGCGGGCTGATGAAGGGGTCGATGAGCACCAGGCTGGCGACGCTCTTGGGGTGGCGGTGGGCGTACAACAGGCTCAGGAATCCACCTAAGGAATGCCCGACCAGCCGCAGCGGGCCTGACAGAGCCAGGCTTTCCAGCCAGTTTTCAAAAGTATTGTAGACTGCCCGCGCAGTGTAATGCGGAGGCGCATCTGGCTTGACGCTGTCGCCATGCCCGACCAGATCGGGGGCATAGCCCTGAAATCCCGCCTGGGCTAAATCCTGGAGCAGGCTGCTCCAGTCTTGTTTAGAGGCTGCCATGCCATGTAACAGGACGACTGGCTCACCATTCCCATGGCTGGTGTAATTTAACAAAATAGTTTCATCCAATCCTTATCTAAATCATACCCCAGAACCAGGCAGTTCCAGGCTGGTAGATTTTTCCGAGCCAGTTTTAAGTACCTTTGCCAGCTCGCGGCGCAGTACTTTACCGATAAACGTGCGTGGGAATTCATCCACAAAGATCACCAGGCGCGGCACCATCTCGGGAGGCAGGCGTCGTTTGCAGTACGCGGTGACCGCCTCAGCCGTCAGTGGATTGCGAGCGATAATGAATGCCACTGGCTGTCCGGCCACAGGCACCACTGCAGCTTCCTTCACCTGGGGAATCTCAAAAAGCACTTCTTCCACATCGCGCGGGAAGGCTGGCTGGTCCGGACGGCTAGGATACCACAGATCAGCTTTGCGGGCAACAATGCGGAAATAACCATCCGCATCCATCTGAGCGATATCGCCGGTCAGCAGCCAGCCAGAGTCATCCAGCACCTGGTGGGTTGCCTGTGGATTGCGCCAGTAGCCCAGCATTACCTGCGGGCCGCGCACAGCCAATTCGCCAATTTGGCCTACCGGCACCGGCTGTGTGCTTTGTTTCAGGCCCACCACACGCGCCTCGGTGGAGGGTAGTGGGATGCCAATCGAGCCGACTTTGCGTAACCCATTCACCGGGTTGCCATGCGTGATCGGGGAGGCTTCGGTCAAGCCATACCCTTCCACCAATCGCCCGCGCGTCAGTTTTTCAAAGGCTTCCTGGACTTCTACCGGTAGGGGCGCTGCGCCGCTGATGCAGGCGTTGATTGAGTCAATCCCAAAGCGCCGGATGCCCGGATAATCTTTTATTTCCAGGTACATCTGCGGCACACCTGGGAAGATCGTCGGGCGGTAGCGCTGGATAGTAAGCAATATATCCTCGATCTCGAAACGCGCTTTAAGGATCAGCATCCCCGCCAGAGCGACAGGTAAGTTCAAGGCTGTGGTCAGACCATAGCTGTGGGCGAAAGGCAGTACACATAGGAAACGCTCGCGTCCCTCTTCAGCCTGGGGGATCCAATGCCGGGCTTGCAGAGCATTGGCGACCAGGTTGCTGTGGCTGAGCATGACCCCTTTAGGCTCGGCGGTTGTCCCGCCAGTGTAGATAATGGCAGCCAGATCGTCGGGAGCCAGCTCCACCTGCGGATCGGCAATGTCCTGGTCTTTCATCACGGATTTAAATTCCTGTACCAGCATGCCTTGGGGTGGTTGTGCTGCCGGTGCTGCGGGAGCACTCCCGGCCAGGCGTAAAGCCGCCCGCCTGGTTTCTGACAGGTAATCAGCCACCTCGGTGGTGAAGATATATTCTAATGACCAGCCTTGCGCGGGCGGTTGGGCAGCGTTCAGGGCTTCAAAGAGCCCGTTGAATTGTTTCAAGATCACCGCGTAGCGTGCCTGGCTGTCGCCCAGCTGGCGTACCCATTCGGCGGTGGTGTTGCTGGGCAGGGTGAAGACCGCCACACCGCCGGCCTTTAGTGTTCCAAAATATGCCACAACCATCTGAGGCAGGTTGGGTAAAATCAGCATTACCCGGTCGCCTTTGACCAGGCCCAGCTCGAGCAGGGCATTGGCAAAGCGATTGACTTCCTGTACCAGATGGCGGTAGGTGATGCGGCTGCCTTCGAAAAGCAGGGCGGCATGGTGCGGACGGCGGCGTAACGCGGAATCGAGCAGCCCGGTAACGGGAATGCGCGGGATGGCGATCGTATAAGGCACACCATCTTCGTAATGAGCCAGCCAGGGGCGTGCCTGGATAAGCTGGGCTCGCCCATCCCCTTCGCTCTGCCAGCCACGCCAGCTTTCTCGGGCGCTGCTCAGAAAACGCTCGATGGCGCGATTGACGGCTGCCCTGCGCTCGAGCATCACCATATGACCGGCCGCGCCCAGGTCCACCTCATCAACGTTGGGAATCAGGCGCGCTACTTCGTCAAACAATGGTTTCGCCAGCACAGGGTCCAGGTGGCCGCGCACGACCAGTACAGGCATGGATAATTGGCAAAACAGCTCGCGTCCTTCCCAGATTGCCATATTGTGCTGGTACCAGGCCTGCAGAACTGGCAGTGGTGCGCCCAATTGGCGGCGGATCACACCCCCCAGACGATTCAACAGGGGACCAGGCAGGCTTAACCCGAAGCGATATAAAGCATTCAGACGAAATTTCACTCCCGTGGCGATCAGTACCAGGCGCTCCACGCGCTGTGGATTGCGCTGGGCAAATTCCGCTGCCACTGCCCCACCAAAGGAATGCCCCACCAGCGTCACCGGATCATGTAAGCCGAGGTGATCCCAAACTGCATCCAGGTCGGCCTGGATTTCCGGCATGTCATAGCGTGTGCGCGGGCGATCGGAGTGCCCATGTCCGCGCAGGTCGATGGCGATGACGCGGTTGGATTGGGAGAATTCCTGAAGCTGGTAACGCCACTGGCGCGCATGACCGCCAAACCCATGCAGGAACACCAGTGTGTGCTGGGGTTGTTCCGGGGAGATATCGATCAACGAAAGACGTACGACCGGGCTGGGTGAAACCAGTACTTCCCGGCGGTACAGTTCGAGGTCAATTTCCATTCGATTAGTCTACATTATTCCAGGGGAGACGTCAATCGCAATCTGGCGAGGGTCAATCCAAACCGCTCGCAGGGGGGTTGTGGATTACAGAGTCCGTTGTGTAGAAGCGCTCGAGATCACTCAGACGCCGGGGAGTTTTTTGGCGGGTAAGGTGAAGATAAACACACTCCCACCACCGGGAGGGCTTTCCACCCAGATGCGACCGCCGTGGGCTTCGATGGACAGCCGGCAGAAAGTCAGCCCCAACCCAGAGCCGCGCCGCCGCCCGCGCTGCCCGGGGACCTGCGCAAATTGATCAAAGATTTTATCTCGAAACTCGGCAGGGATGCCGGGTCCGGTGTCGCTGACGCGGATTTCCACCATCTCCCCACTGCCTGTCGCCGAGAAGACGATCTGACCGCCCGGAGGGGTGAATTTCAAGGCATTATCCAATAGATTCGTGAGCACACGCGTAATTTTATGCAGGTCGGCATGCACTACCAGCCCGGAGGAAATTTCGCTGCGCAGGATCACGCCATAGTCCTGGGATTGAGGCAGGAAATCGATCAGGATTGAATCGACAACCGCTTGAAGATCGACTGCAACGCGGTTCAGCTCAATAGCGCCGGACTGCAAGCGAGCGATATCCAGCAGCGACTCCACCATCCCCAGCACACGCGCCGAACCGCGCCGCGCCACCTGGATAGCCTGGGGTAAGATCTCGGCGCGCGCCTCGTTCTTCAAGCTATCTTCCATCACATCAATGGCGCTGACTACTGCGCTCAACGGTGAGCGCAGATCGTGCACCAGGGTTTCCGTGATCAGCTTGCGAGTTTCCGCCACCTGGTGTTCTTCGGTCACGTCGCGCAGCACGATCATCCACCCTTCGGAGCGTCGCCCACCGCCCCATACCGGCAGAGCCAGCCGCTCCAGATAGCGTTCGGCCTGTGCGCTGCCCACACGATAGGTAGCTTTGGGATCGCCTGAACCCGGTCCCTGGCTCATCGAATTGGTCAGGGCATAGGCATCGGCGCGCGTGTAGCCCAGGTAGGCCAGCGCTTCAGCGCTCAGGCTGGTCAGCAGACGGTTTTCTATTTCCGCAGGCAGAAGACCCGTGATACGGCGGACGGATTCGTTGACCAGCGAGACCCGCCCATCCATTTCCACCATCACAATCCCCTCGCGGACAGAGTTCAGCACTGCCGCCAGCCGGTCGCGTACCCCGCTGATGTCGCTGAAGAGCAGCGCATTCTGCACCGAGATCGCCCCTTGTGTGGCGATGGCATTGACCAGTTGCAGTTCGTCCTCGCGCACGCTCTGGCCTTCCTTCAGGAAAAATAAGAACAATCCCAGGCGTTCAGCATGGATGACCAGCGGCAGCAGCAGCGCCTGGTGCCCGGCATAGTCCTGGCCTTGCAGACCTTCCGGTAGTTCATGCGCTTGTTGCAGGTGGATGGGCGCATTTTCCAGCAGCTGCGGGAAAAGACTGCCCAGGGAACCGGCCTGGATCAGCATTGGAAGGCGCACGGGGAGCCTGACGCTGCCTGCCAGGTTGCCGGTTTGCAGGTTCGTCAGGCCTGAGTCTGTGTTGGGTATGGTCAGCAGCTGGTAATGCTGCTCGCTTTCCACCCATAGATACGCCCCGCATGCTACAGGTTCCAGGGCAGCCTGGATGGCGCGCTGGATGGTCCCCAGCACGCTGCTCAGGTCACGATCACCGACCAGGCGGCTGCTCACCAGATAGAGGGTGGATTGCTCCCGCAACCGCAGATGGATTTCTGCATACAGCTCGGCATTGACCACCGCGATGGCAGCCTGGACTGCCAGCTGCCCAATAAACGATTCATCACTTTCGCTGTAAGCATTCAGCTCAGGCTTTTCCAGGGTCAATACCCCCAGGACGCGCCCTTCAAACGTGAGGGGAATGCTCAGATGGGCGCGTGCCTGCCCATCGGATAGATCCAGGTATTGTGCATCCAGACGAACGTCCCCTACATTCTGGATCTCATCCCTGAGAATCGCTCGCCCGCTGATACCTTCCTGGACTGATATTGTGGCGTAACTGCGCGGGTAGCCACTGGCGGCTTTAATATGGATCCGCCCGTTTTGGGGGTCATACAGGCCCAGGCTGCCCCAGCGCGAGCTGGTGAATTCCAGCGCATAATTCAGGATAATCTCAAATAGCTGCTCAGATTGCAGGTTGGCTGCCAGTTCACGTCCTACTGCCTCCAGGATGGAGAGCTGGCGGACGCGTCGTGAAAGGGCGATATCTGTCCGTGCATACAGGCGCGCATTGGAGACCGCTATGGCTGCCTCGGAGGCAAACGTCTGCAGGATTTCTAGTTCTTCCGGGCGGAATTTGTGCGCCTGGTTATGATAGACCGAGAGGTAGCCAATCTGTCCTTCGGGGGTCGTCAGGGGGAAGTCACCCATGGCCAGGATTTTCTCATTGAGCAGGCTCTCTCGAAAACCTGCATCCAGCTCTGTATAGCGCACATCGCTGGAGATATCCGGCTGCCCTGTGGAGAGACAGTGGGTGCGGCCTTCCTGGGCGATGGAGAACGACAGGTTAGCCTGGACAAACTCATCGGACAACTCATGCGCATACGCCATCCAGATCTGCCCCTTGTCGGGATCCACCAGAAAGATGGCGCTGCGCTCCCCTCCGCCCACCAGGCTGACGGACTGGCAGACCTGGGCCAGCACTTCCTCAGGGTCCAGGCTGGCGCTGATCAAGTTGCTGATGCGGTTCAGGTTCTCCAATTGCGCCAGGCGGCGTTGGGCTTGTTCGTACAGCAGGGAATTATCAAGAGCCACGCTGATTTGGCCAGAGAGAATTTCCAGCAGCCGCAAAACTTCGGGAGAATACTCGCTATCGGGAACAAGAGAGAAGATACACAGGCAGCCGATCACCCGGTCTGAGCGCTGCAGAGGCACTCCGATCCAGGCCGTAGGTGTGTCCTGGCTGGGAGGCAGATCGATTACTCCGGTTTCACCCAGCGATCCTTTCTGGTAGATCAGGGGCTTGAGGTGGAAGATCACCCGGTCGGTCAGCCGGTCGGTTAGCGGGCGCGGGGCCCAGTTCTGGCGCTCACCACGCTTGACTGCAAGTGGATACCAGATCTGGGCGTCATGGGCATCATACAGGGCTACATAAAAATTGTCCACTCCCAACAGGCGGTGTACCTGCTCGTAAGTGGAGCTGAGCAAGCCATCCAGGTCGAGCGTGGAGCGTAATACTTCGCTGACCTGGTTGAGGGTGGTTAGCTCGCGGATGCGGTTTTGCAAAGCACTACCAGCATCCAGCATGCCGTACAGCAGCACCGCCAACAGCAGCGGTAACAACCCGGCAGTGATCAAGGTGCCGAGGCCCAAGACAGGAAAGGTCAGAATTACGACCCAGGTAAATGGCAGTACGGAACACTCCAGCAGTAAGAAGTTACGCCAGTCTTTACGTAGGTGGGCTCCGCTATCGGGCTTGAGCAGCAAGGTGTCGACCAGCCAGATGCAGGCATGCATTAATATAAAAACCAGGCCAAAGACCAGGAAGGGCAGCCAGGGTTGGGCATAGTCGAGAGAAAAGTGTGTTTCGGGGACTTGCGAGCGAAAACCCGAGCCCGCCCAACCAGCAGCCAGGGCCAGGTTAAGCATTCCGGCACGGAATGTGGCATTGAGCAGCCCGCGCTCCATGGATGGGGTGTTGGGTGCCATGCGCCGCGGCCAGATCGGGCGGACAGCATGCCCGACCAGGATGCCTACCAGTGCCCCAATACCAACGGTTGGCCCACCATACAGCATGCCTGCACCCAGCACCAGCATATGCGCCAGGCTGATTTCGTTGTCCATCATGAACAGGGGGAAATTGACTTGCAGGAATACAAAAATTCCTACCAGCAGCGCTATAGCAGGCTGGAAGGTATTGGGTGCCTGGTGGAAGCTAACGGCCAGCAAACTCAGTCCAACCGAACTAACCAGCAGGCGGTAAAAAATGCTCCTGCGACGCAGCTTCACGCGCTGCGGATCGTGCTGTGCCATTGATATGCTGTGAGTCTGGCTCCAGGCAGGAACCAGTCCCAGACTAGCCTCCTTGTTTTGGGCTCGAAAGCGCCTGGCTAATAATGAAAAGTTTTACTCATCTGCATAGGGCAGGGTTGCAATGGGGGTTGGTGTCTTGGGGCCACTGGTGGCGCGGCGTGCTTCCTCGCGCCATTCCTCGGGTACATCTTTTTTGGGCAATTGCAACAACGCTCGCCAATCCCGCCCTGCCAGAGGCCCTTGCCCGGCAGCTACCAGCACCTGGGCGCGCCAGTAATAGCCAGCAGCCCGTTGCGCGTCGGTCTGGGCTAATTCGATCGTGACGTTCATCTGGGACCAGGCATCCTGCACTCGCCCGGTGGCGAGTAGAGCCCGCGCCAGACCCAGGCTGGGCTCGAAAGATTTGCGGTCCAGGCGGCGAGCGACGACAAAATCATTCACTGCTTTCTGGCCTTCTCCCAGCTCCAGGTACAGGCTGCCGCGATAAAGATAGGGTTCGGTGAGTTCAGGGTTAAGTTCCAGCGCAGTTTCCAGGGCTTCTACTGCTTCTTCAGGATCTGCACCGGATTTCACCTGAGCAATTCCCAGCATGGCCCAACCCTGAGCTTCATCTGGCGAATAAGTCGTATATATGCTGAGCGCTTTGATCGCTGCCGGAAAATCTTCAGCTTGCATGGCGCATTGGCCTAAAAGTAAATAGGCTGGCAGGAAGGTAAGATCGCGCCGGTTAGATTGGCGGGCTAATTGATAGGCGTCTTCAATCTCGCCTTGCATGAAGGCAATCTGACCTTCGTAATAAGGGATCCAGGGTGAATCGGGCAGCAGCTTGCCGGCCTTCTCCAGGTCTTCCAGGGCCTGGTCTGTTTCATCCTGGTCCAGGAGAAAAGCTGCTCGCGCCAGGTATGCTTCCCCATAGCCTGGGTCGCGCTCGATGGCGGCATCCAGGTCTGCGGAGATGTCCGCACCTGCATTTTGAGCCCGGGTGGTCAATGCCCGACCTAAATAAGCCGGAGCAAAGCCCGGGTTGGCGGTAATGGCTTTGTCGTACGCATCCAGGGCCAGGCTGATTTCGCCAAGCTGGCGCTGCAGCTCGCCTACTTGGAAATGAATATCCGCCGCGCCGGGTTCCAACTCGCTGGCCTGTACAAAGTAATTCAGGGCGGCTACCTGCTCGCCGCGCCCCAGGGCGCGCTGCCCCATGCGGTATGCTTCCACCACCGGGTGTGGCGTATTGACATATACCGGTGTGGCTGTATAAGCTACATTTAAGAGTACAGCCAGGGGTGTGGGCTGCCCATAAACCGGGGCTGGAGTGGCTGTAGACTTCATGCCGATCAATGTTGGTGTAGTTGTGAAAGTGGGTGGTGGTCCGGGGGTCTGGGTAGGACGCAGGACGATGTTGCGCTGGCGATTGGCAGTAGTGGCGAAAATACCTGCAAGGATCAGCCCGCCAACGATGACTGCCAGCCCGATAAAAGCCAGGCTGCGCAGGAGAGGATTCTTGAGCAGCCCTTTCAAGCCGCGTTCTTTGGGCGTCTCATCCACACGTACGTTCCATTTGCGACGCACCAACGCGGTGGGGCGCATTTCGGCGGAGGCTTGCGCAGCTCCAGCAAGCACCAGGCCGCGATAAGCTGCCGGGTTGCCGGGATCCAATTTCTGCACCATTTGTAAGCAGTAAGTGCGTTCCTTGGCGGAATCTACAACCGCGCTCATCCACAACCAGTAATCAGGGTTGTTTTGGTCGGCGCGCAGCAGGCGGGTGAGTAGATCGCGCGCCCGGTTGCGCTGTCCCTGCCGGACCGCCTGCATTGCTTCTTCAAACATGATGTTTTCCGCCATAAACATGCCTCTGCCGGATTTGGGCCATTGTTGCTGCCTCAGGCGGCCGTGGAAGCATCCTGTGGAACTAATTGTAAGGGTATAATCCGGCGCATGGGCTTACACTTTCGTCGGGATATCGTGATGCTGCTCTTGTTTATATTGGGGTGTGGCCTGGCTGCATGCCAGGCTGGAGATGGCATAAACAACTCTGTGACTCCAGGTTTTGATCTCACCCCTTATCAAACAGCGACTCCCAGCCTTACCCTGCTGCCGCCTACACCTGCCGGGACGGACACACCAACGCCGCCCCCACCTACCGTGCCGCCTCCGCCCACGCCCACACCTTTCCTGCACACGATTGCTGAAGGAGATACCCTGCTGGCAATTGCCCTGCGCTATGGTGTTACGGTGGAAGATATCCAGGCTGCCAACCCGGAGGTCAACCCCAACTTGCTGGTGGTGGGTACGCAGGTAATGATCCCTATCCCCCTGGATGGCAGCTCTGGTGATGTGGTTGGGGGGACGCCTCAGGCAATCGCTACACCTACTCCGGTAGCAGTAGAATTGGCCGAGCCGGTGTGTTATCCGCAAGCCGATGGCGGTTTATGGTGCCTGGCGTTGGTGGGCAATGAGAGCGGGCGCACTCTGGAAAATGTGAGCGGTTGGATCAGCTTGCAACCTGTGCAGGGTGAAGCCTCAGGTTCACCTGCGGTGACTCCATTGAATATCCTGTCTCCCGGAGCGGTCCTGCCTCTGGCTGTGTATTTCCCCCCTCCCGCCCCGCAGGATGCTCGCGTGGCTTTCGAGCTCCTGGCAGCGCTGCCCGTGGCGGAAGGAGACCGGCGCTACGCCACGACTGAAATGGAAATCGAAAGCGTGGAAATTATGCCCGGTGGGCTGGAAGCTGTGACGCGCGGGCAGGTGCGTTTTCCACTGCCGCCCGCAGCGACCGCCACGCCCACCTCCGATCCAACCAACCCAACCGTTACCCCCAGCCCGACCCTGGCAATCACCGGGACGCCCATTGCCGAAGGCTCTACCTTGGCGGCGCGCCTGGTGTGGCTGGCGCTGGTGGCCTATGACGACCAGGGTGAGGTGGTTGGCTTGCGCAAGTGGGAAGCGCAGGTGGAGATTCCCTTCGGTGGCAGCCTGACGTTTGAAGTGAGCGTATACAGCCTGGGCCCGCCTATCGACCACGTGCAGGTGCTGGTGGAAGCGCGGCCTTAAATAAAAACGGACTGGAAGGCGCACAGCCAATCCAATCCGCCATTTCATCGGAGCTGCGTAACTCCTATATTAGAAGATTATCCACCCAGAATGGTGATCAGGGGTACGGGGGTAAAAACCAGAATAAAGACCACAATCCCCAGCAAAGCCACCAACCGGCGGCCTGGATCCAGGGTGGTGATGCCGTCTAAAGGTTCGGCGTACACCCGCCCCAGGAAGAATATGATCCCGGCCCACAGCCACCAGCCGTTCCACACAAAGCCCAGCCCAATCAATGCTGCCAGGACCACAGGCCACAGCAGCCTGGCGCGCTTGCCCGTTAAGACGTAGAGCACATGCCCACCGTCCAACTGCCCGGCGGGTATCAGGTTCAAAGCAGTCACCAGCAGCCCGGCCCAGCCAGCCCAGGCTACCGGATGGATCATCACATCCAGCCCACCCAGAGGCAATGGTTGTCCAGTGAAGAAGTAGCGGATCCAATACAGCACCGGATTCAGCCCATCGTACGAGGCGGGCGCAGGTAGAAGCTGCCCGAAGACCACGTATTTGGAGGCCAGGTAAATCAGTGAATTGCCCTCCAGGGTGAAACCTTCACCGGGATTCATCTCGATAGGCGAGATCTGCGATAGCGCCAGCCCCAGCAGCAGCACCGGTATGGCTACCACCAACCCTGCCAGCGGTCCCGCAATGCCAATATCCAGCAAGATGCGCTTGTTGCGCGGCGGCTCTTTTAGACGGATAAATGCGCCCATTGTGCCAAAAGCGCTGAAGGGGAAGGGCAGGAAATAGGGCAGGGTGACGGCAGTCTTGTGGTAGCGCGCCGCCAGGTAATGCCCGAATTCGTGCGCCAACAAGATCGCCAGCAGGCTGGTGGCAAAAGCCAGACCTGGTCCCAGGCTGCTCAGCACCCCGCTGATTAACGCTTCCCGGCTGTTGAGAGGGGGACCATCGTAAGCGAAGAGCGCCCCGGTGAAGATCATGCTCACCAGAGTGAGCAGGAACAGGAGCAGATTGATCCAGGCATTGGAAGGTTGTGGGCGGATTACCCCGCGCAATAGCAGGATGGTATGCGGATCGTTTTGCGAGCTGGAGCGAGTTGGTGCGATGGCGGAGTTTTTGCGTTCTTGAACTTCGTCGGCGGTTGGGCGGAAGAGTGGGGTGATATCGTATGGCCGCAGGTTGGCAGCGAGCTGATCGTATGCCTGGTCTGCTTCGCCGTACAGCTGCCCACGGTAGCGCACCAGATAATGGGCGCGCCGGTCGTCGCCCAGGGTGATATCCGAGATACGCAGCACGCGGCCGACGATCTGGGTCAGTACTTCTGGTTCTATAGGTGTTAATTGGGGATTCTCAGGTTTGTTCAGCATATCAATAATCGACTCTGGTTGAATTGACTTACCACCCATCAGGCGGGAGTGGATGGGAGTCGAACCCACCGCGGCCCGCAACGCGACCCGCCACTGGTTTTGAAGACCAGGGAGCCCACCGGGACCCAACCACTCCCACAGGCATTAAGCATACCCCAAGGTAAGTTTTTTCACAAGAGACGGGTGATTGCAGCGGATCAGGATGAGCTTCCTTTAATCGATACGGTTGAGCAAAGCGGTATGGGGATAAATTGGTAGATCAGCTCTTATCGAACTTGCGCTCGCCGCGTAGTTCTCCGATAAATTCTTCCCAGGCGCTTAAATCGCCCCCTTTGCAGAGCTGCTCGTAATAGCTCTTGGTGATATCTCCTTGCTGCTCCAGGTTGAATTTGCGGAAATTCCAGCCAGTCTTGGCGCGTGTCTTCAGCCCTTCTTCGCCACCAAAATTATAACCTTCAGCAGAAGATTGGGCGCGCAGCGCCAGCCAAAGGTACTTCCAGCCGAGCTGCTGGTACTGCCAGGCGTGGGTCAGCTCGTGCATCAGCCAGCCGAGTTTGTAATACTCGGGGTGGCCAATGGTAACCAGCTGCTCGGGCAGACGAACCGGAAAATGGCATTGATTACCAATCGTAATGGCGTTGTGGGCATTCGGGTCGCGCACCTGTCGGCGCAGCCATTTGCCAATCCGGTCAAGGCGATCCGGCATGGGATTGCATTCGTGGATCCATACCCGGCTGTAGTCCAGCCCATCCCCAAATACGCGCCGCGCCTCGGCTATCTCCCAACTATAGAGCGGGCGTTTGAAATGCCGGTAGGCAGAATCTGAGGACATACGAAACTCCTGTTATTGATCAATTCGGAGTAAACAGGTTTAATATACCATAAAGAATACAAAAAACGCACCTTTATAGGTGCGTTTGAGCTTGGGGTCAGGCTCCTCGACCAGGACTCGAACCTGGAACCTAGCTGTTAAGGGTTCAAATCCATTTGAGGTGAAATTTTGATAAAAATGCCTAATAGTTCCTAACAGATGTAGGTGACCGAAAGAGAATTCAACAGTAGATTATCAAGCAAATTCAGAGGAAGTTTTCGAAGATGTTGATACATTTCTCATTACGAATAACCCGCCATATATTACGGCCCAGAAGATGGGAATCCAGAGGTAATACACTTCATTGGTATTATTTATACGCTGGATCCAGTTTATTAGGATCGAAACAACTATGACTGCTGTGATAGCAATCCGTATCCTATTATGTGATAGATTTACGAGCCAACCAAAAATCTGTGCTATTGGAATAAGCAGAATACTCTGATCATAACTCCAACCATAAAAAGTAATTGGTACTGTAAGGACTGTCAAAAGTGCTACCGATGTCTCGAGGCTTAGGGTAGTCTGCTGTCGTGCAAGAACCCAAGCAAGTGGAAGGAATAAAAACACCAAGTAGCGCATACCTTCAGTCAGATGCAGGAAACTAAGGATACCGCCTAGTGTTGGGGTAGCCCAATTTACAGGAGCGATAGCAAATAAACCTATATAGTCTTTAACCCAAAACGGGCGAAACCACGTTAATGCAATAAGGCACATAGCTACAGCCGAAAAAAGTCCTAACCATCCTTGCCACTTTCGTCGGCAGCTCATATATAACAGAATATAGGGTACTGCAAGAAAGGCCATATGTGGCTTTACTGTCGTAAGAATCAGAGTTGCGCCAGCCCAAAACCACTGCTCATTTTTGATCAGCAGCATACCACTAACTAAGCCAATCAAAACTAAAAAAGTCACCTGACCCATGGTTATCGCAATCAGAACTTGGGGAAAAAGGATAATAAGAAAGCAAAACCCAAAGAAGCTACGGCTACTATGTGGAATATATAGAGAAGCAAGCATCAAGATAACTAATAGAAGAATAACCACATTGACAACGAGCCAAGTGGCCTTGGCTGAGACAAATGACAACCATGCAAGTGGCAGCATGAAAGCAAACAGTGTAGGCGGATTCCATGCCATTACCACAAAATCCAAGCCTGATTGAATTAGTGACTGCTGTATTTCCATCATGCCAGCCGGATCATATGGGTTGTTTCCTTCATGGAGAATGTAAACTGCTGACCAATATCCGATAAAATCACCTTTGCCTAAATCAGTTGCCGATGCAAGCTTCCAGAGAGCTACGATACAACCTAGGGTGAGCAATAACAGCACACCAATCAAAAGTCGTTTCTGGTTAGGCAGATACCAATTTTTCATCCGCATTTCCATCAAGTACGTATGCAAGACAATGAATTGTTATTAGAGCAGCTATCGTAATCAAGTGACTTACGGTTTAGTTAATTGTACTTTATCTTATTCGGTGGCCAGATAGTTGAGGGGAATTCTGATCGTCGGTCTCGAATTGGTTCGGTGACAGATGGCCATTGGGAAGATGGGGATGATCGTCCACACTGGATTGAAGAATATCATCTCCATGACCTACGCTGTAGGGATTGTTTCCAGAAATCAACGCCAGGCAGGTGGCTCGAAAAATAGCCCAGTTAGTGATTGGCATGCTTATTAACCTTTGTAGGAATGCGATGGGGCAATCATAGCATGGCTATGTGAAAATCCTTCTTAACAATATTGCAATACAGATCGGTGAGCGATGAGGAACACGACAAAGGAAACAAAAAACGCACCTATAAAGGTGCGTTTGAGCTTGGGGACAGGCTCCTCGACCAGGACTCGAACCTGGAACCTAGCGGTTAACAGCCGCTCGCTCTGCCAATTGAGCTATCGAGGAATGCTGCTATTTCGTACAGCGATGGGCATTATATAGCCAAAGACGGGGGGTGTCAAGGCGATGATCGGCTTGACAATGTTCTGCCAGAATATGATCTACCAGACAATGATCGGCCTTGTAATCACTCTACACTATCGTCAGGCGGAATGCATTGGGTGATTTTCTGACACACTTGTTAGGTAGGGAAGGCTGTCCATGTTTGACTCGCCTTCCTCGAGCAAGTATAATGCTCATAGCTTTTTCAAGGTCGTTATCTTTTGGAGAGTTTCTGTTGAGGCCACGATGGCGCTAAAGGGCAACCTACGCGATTTCTCGATTACACAGCTGCTGAATTTAATTAATCTGGCCCGCAAGACAGGAACGCTGGTCGTTGAAGGCTCTTCTTCGAAAGTGTGGGTTAGCTTCCGCGAGGGTAAGCTGGCGTTTGCCCAGGATGGTCAGCAGGATAACAGCCTGGCAGCCATCTTATTCCAGGCAAACAAAATCACTGCCGCCCAGCACCGGGTGATCAAACAACGTGCCAGCACTATGAGCGATAAAGAGCTGGGCCTGCTGCTGATCAATGCAAACTACATCACCCAACAAGATATCCTGGGGAGCTTGCAAAGCTACTTCCTGAATGTGGTCAATAATTTATTCGCCTGGGGTGAAGGGTTATTCCGCTTCGAGAACAACCTGTTGCCCCCAGACGACAAAATCACCATCCGCCTGCCGCTCGAAAATATCATCATCGAGGGTTCCCGCCGCATGCAGGAGCTGGAACAGCTCCAGGATGAGATCCCCAGCCTGGATATGGCGCTGCGTTTTGCAGAACGTCCCGGCACCAATATACGCAATGTCAATTTAAGCGCACAAGAGTGGAAAGTAGTCTCTTATATCAATCCCAAGAACACCATCCGGCAGATTGCGCGGGCGAACAAACTAAATGACCTGGAGATCCGGCGGGTAGTATATGGTTTGCTCCAGGCGGGGTTGGTTGAGATCATTCGCCCAACCTGGTCACCCTCGCCTGCCGTTCAGGTGCCAGTTCGAATTCCACCGGTCAAGATCAATCGCGTTGAACAGAAATCCTTGATCAACCGTTTGATTGACCGCATCCGTTCACTCTAGCCCGTAAACAAATGGAAGGACACTGACGAATGCAAACGGTAAAAATGGTGGTTACGGGCCCCTTCAACGCCGGTAAAACCGAGTTCATCCGTTCGGTCAGCGAGATCGATGTGGTTTCCACTGAACGAAAAATTAGCGCGGAAGCAGAACGTGTGAAAGACACGACAACCGTGGCGATGGATTTCGGGCGTATTACCGTTGACCAGGATCTCGTACTTTACCTGTTTGGTACGCCGGGGCAGAAACGTTTTGACTTCATGTGGGAAATCCTATCAGAAGGTATGTTGGGTTTTATTGTTATGATCGATAGCTCGCGTCCCGAGACATTCCGCGAAGCGCGCGGTATTTTGGAAACCTTCCGTGCCTACGCACCCACGCCTTATGTGGTGGCTGCCAATAAGCAGGATAAAGATGACGCCTGGGACCTGGAGGATATCCGCATCGCTCTGCGATTAGACCCGAAGGTCAAGCTGCTCGAGTGCGTCGCAACCGAAAAAGAAAATGTAAAATCTGTCCTGCTGGAACTCCTATTTAGCATTCTGGCAGAGATGGATCAAGAAGATTAAGGGTAGCCCTGCACGGGGTGCCGTACCGTGTCTTCCATCACAACAGACCAGGGAATTCTCCATTACGAAGTATTTGGGCGCGGCCGTCCAGTGATCTTACTGCACGGCTGGCTTGGCTCATGGGGCCTATGGCAAGAAACGATGGCCTACCTGGGCCAGTTTTACCGCACCTACGCCCTGGATTTTTGGGGATTTGGAGAATCAGGCAATAAGCTTGCCACATATGCAGTACCAGATTTTATTAACCTGGTGGATCAATTCATGGAGGAGCTGGGCATCGCCCAGGCGCCTTTGGTCGGGCACAGTATGGGCGGTACAGTCAGCCTGGGCGTAGCCATGCGCTATCCCGAGCGAGTACGCAAAGTTGTCGTGATCGGCTCCCCGATTGATGGTTCTTCACTCTCCTTTCTGCTGAAGTTATTCGGGTGGCATCCATTTGCCTATCTGACTTACCATAATTTATGGGCGCTGCGCCTGGGGTTCCGCCTGCTGGCGCGCTTTTATTCCCGTGATCCACGCTGGTCGGATATGATGGATCGGGATATCTCACGCGTTAGCTTGGAATCTTTTTCGCTCAGTATCGCCAGCCTGCGCCGCACTGATCTGCGCCATCAACTCCACCAGGTGCAGATACCGGTAATGGGTATGTATGGCGCCAGGGATATTGTCGTGCACCCACGCCAATGGCAGCCTATCCAACAGAATTTACCGGCTGCTCGCATTGAGAAGTTCCCTCACGCCGGACATTTTATTATGTTGGATGAGCCGCAACGCTTTATGCATACCCTGCATGAATTTTTAGCCACAGAGGAACCGGCCATCGAGCCCGTTCCACAGGTAGCCGTCAGCTAAAAACCGATAAATGTCATCATGCTGAAAATTATCCTCCAGGACCTTCGCTCTATCGCCCCGTTCAATGAACGGGCGCGCGATTTGCGCGTACAGAATAAGCCCCTGTGGCTGCTGCAGCGTGATGTCCTGGCGCCGTTTGTAGAGCGAGAATTGGAGCTGCCGCCAGACGCAGACATCCCCGAGACCGGCGAAGCCTGCCTGGTATATCGAGACAATTTGTTCTTTGATGAATTTTATATCGCCGCCTTCCTGGCAGAAGCCAGACGGCAAAAACGCGCGGTGCAGGCGGCATTCACTGTCGCAGACGCGGCTTTCCGAGAGCATGCCTTACCCCTGTCTGGCTCCTATACCCGGGCTGGAGAATACTATCTGGTGGAGTTGTGGTATTACCCCAACGGGCCGCATGAGACTGCCGTACCGCTGGTAATCGACTCACAGACGATTGAGGCTGGTTACTACCATGTGCCAACCTATATGGCATACGAGCAAGGCGATTTGATCTTCAATGTCCCCCGTCGCAGCCTTATGGCGATTGACTCATGGGTCCATATTTTCATCGCCGATGTTGTTTATGGCCTGTTTGGGCGCGGAGCACGTTTTGAAAATCGTCTGGCGCGCCAGCCGTTGTTTAAATTGAGTATTCTGGCACGCGCTATGTATGAAGGCAAGCAAGTATTGGAATGCTCAGAATTGGTGAAGATCGGTAAAGGCTGTGTGATCGACCCGCATGCGGTCATTCATGGGCCCACCACGATTGGAAATAATGTCACCATCAACGCAGGTGTGGTGATCGAAAATTGCATCATCGGGGATAACGTCAATATCTCCCAGGACTGCCAGCTAATGCTATCCGTGGTTGGTGATGGAGCTTTCCTGCCCTTCCGGGCGGCTTTGTTCATGACCACCTTTATGGATAACAGCATGGTGGCGCAGAATACCTGCCTGCAAATGTGTGTGGTAGGGCGCAATACATTTATCGGGGCAGGCAATACCTTTACCGATTTCAACCTGCTTTCTCGCCCGCTGCGCGCCATGGATGGAGATGGCAATTTAAGCGTGGCTAACCGGCCTGTCCTGGGGGGCTGTGTAGGTCACAACTGCCGGATCGGCTCGGGTTTGGTCATCTTCCCGGCGCGCACCATCGAATCGGATGTGATGCTGTTTGCCTCCGCCGAAAGAAGGGTGATTGATCAGGATGTGCGTTATGAAGATAGTGACCACCACGATCTGGTAAATGCCAATTTGCACCCTCGCCTGTACCCTCGTCCCGGTGAAACCAGCACGGCAACCTGGTAGATCGTGAAATAAGCAGCCAATTCATCCTTTCCCACGATTAAGGTTCCAAACCTGTACAAAGTGTAAGGGTGTATTGCCTTGGGCTAAGGCATAATAAAGCTGCGCGTCTTCCAGCGAGGGAAAGGCATGCTTGAAGCCTGTCTTCCCATCTGGTGACGATGGTTAAAACCTGACGAGTGACAAAAACTCTTGTCCCGAATCCACGTTCGTTATGTTTTGCGGGAAGCCTGTTCAATGGGAGGCTGTGATGGGAAAAGCCCGGCTCTTAATTGTCGAAGATGATGTAGATATTGCCAATATGCTGCGCATTTACTTCAGCGGGCAAAATTATGAGGTAGATGTTGCGCACCGCGGCGGTTTAGCCCTGGAAAAGACGCGCCAAAACCTGCCCAATCTGATTGTCCTGGATATTATGCTCCCAGATATTGATGGCTTCGAAGTCTGCCGCAGTTTGCGAACGCATACTCGCACGAGCCACGTTCCGATCATATTCCTGACCCAGAAAGACGAACGCAGCGATAAGCTGCAAGGTCTGGAGCTGGGAGCAGATGATTATGTCACCAAGCCGTTTGATATCGAAGAATTAAAGCTGCGCGTCCAACGTGCGATCCAGCGCGCTGAACAGCAGAGCCTGACTGACCCACGCTCGGGCTTGCCGGCTGGGCGATTGATTGAAGAACAACTGCGCCGGATTATTCGCCAGCCTGATTGGGCATTGATAGACATCCGTGTCAATGATTATGAGCCCTTCAAAGAGGTCTATGGATTTCTGGCAGGGGATGCTGTGCTGCGTTTTATGGCGATGATGTTAAATGAAGTATTAGACGAGCTGGGCACTCCAAATGATTTTCTCGGGCATCCCGGAGATGATAATTTTGTCATCATCACCACCGGAACAGCCGTCCAACCCATTCTGGCGCGTGTGAAAGTGCGTTTCCCGGAAGAAGTCCAGGCGCACTATAACTTTATAGACCGAGAAAACAAGTATTTAACAACCAGCGCCAGCGATGGTGTCGTTCGCCAGCACCCATTGATGACCTTATCCATGGGTGTGGTAAGCGCATCCCAGCACGAATTTGCTGACATCCGTGAGATTACCGAAATAGCTGCCGAGGCACGCCGGCTGGATGCTAAGTGAACTTCCATGAAAGTGATCAATTTGGGATTAACCAACCCTGGCGGAGAAGTCTCATTCTGTGAGCTTTGTTAGATAAATAATCATGCTGGAACCAGGCACATTCACCTTAGGCATCTGGCTGCTCGCCCTCGGCGTCATTATTCTGGCGTTGGTGGCAGGGCTGCTTTGGATTGCGCGCCGCCAGCCTCATCCAATGCAGCCGGCTGCACAACCGGAGCGTTTTAGCACGGATTCCAGCTTGCAAGCCACCGGAAGCGCGGCTGGCTCGAATGAGGCAGTATTCGTGGTCGGACCTGGAGGGAAGATCCTATCCCTGAACGATACTACCCGGCAGTGGTTCCAGGCCTGGGAGGAGCTTCCAAAGCTGGAACTTCTGGCGCAGCGTGCCTACCCCACGGACGTATTCCTGGGATTATGTGCTGCTGCTGGGCAGGCGCAGTTCACCCTGGATGGACAGCTGTTACAGGGCGCATCCTATACGATCCCGCAGGAGGGTGGGCAATCGGTGCTGGTCAGCCTGCGCCAGGCTCATGAGCTGCTGCTGGATGGAATTCAATCCGCTGCGGATCAACGCCTTCTGCTGGCTGAGTTCGCCCGTAAGATCAATGCCAACCTGGAGCTGCAGCCGACCCTGTTTGCCATTCTGGATACTGTTGAGCAGCTTATTCCTGCGGATATTGCCGGGCTGAGCCTGTGGGATGAGAAAGCGCAACATTTGATACCTTATCGCTTGCTGGGCATGCCCGGCGTAGATCGGCGCCTGGAAAAAGCCCCTTTTTCCAACCAGATGGTCGACGGTTTTTCAAACCGGCTGGTTATGCATCGCCAACCGCTGCTGATATCCGACCTCCAGGCCAACCAGGAGATCCCCACAGTTCCTGTGGGTGAACGGATATACTTTCGGTCTTTTCTGGGTGTTCCTCTGCTGAACAGGCAAGAGTTGGTAGGCACTCTGGAATTTATTGCTTTGCAGGCCAATAGCTTTCAGAGTGGGCACCTTGAATTGCTGAGTGTGCTTTCCGGGTTAGCTGCCCAGGCCATAAAAAATGCATATGTCTATGAAGCTGAACATAATAAAGCTGCTGATCTCACCGGCTTGACGGATTTGGCCCAGGCGCTGCAAGACGGGAGTGATCCGGAAACTCTATTTAGCCGCCTGACTGCAGCGATCTACAGCCTGGTGGATGTTGATATCCTGGGCTTTCTGCTCTACGATGAAACACGCCGTCTTTTCTATGGACAAAATCCGTTCATTGGCCTGCCTGCAAATGTTGTGGATTGGCGCAAGACCTCCATCCCGCAGGGTAGCGATGCTGAAAGGCTATTACTTAGTGCTGAGTACATCCATTCTGAACAACCATCTGAGGACCCACGCCTGGAGGCGTTGGGGTTGCAATCTGTCGCCCAGGCAGCCGGTATCCGGCAGACGATCCTGGCTCCGCTGACTTCCGCTGGGCGGGTGATTGGCTATCTGCAAGCTGCCAATCCGCGCTCGAAAGCAGCTTTCGACGACGCCGATATCCGTCGTCTGGTGCAAATTACTGTCCAGGTTTCTCCCATAATAGACAACGCTTTCCTGGTCCACGAATCGAGGCGCCGCGCCCAGCGTGCTGAGACTCTGCGGCGCATCGCCAGCCTGACAGGTTCAGCTGCCACCCTGGATGAGATGCTTAAGTATTCACTGCTGGATTTGGCGCGCTTATTTCAGGCGGATGTGGCTGTCATTCTATTGTTCGATGCAGAGCGTGGCGAGCTGCGCCCGCATTGGGCTTCGCTGTATGGAATCGAGCAGGACCAACTGCCTCCGCTCAGTCAGCCAGCCGGAGAAATCTCTGAGTCGCCCCAAACGGTGACCAGTTCGCGCCGCTCTTTGCTCTCGGGAGATCTTGCACAGGAGTCACTGCATCCATTCTATACAGCATTGGTGGCTGATTTAGACCTGCATTCAGCGATTGTTGTTCCGCTCATCACGCGTGAGCGCGGAATCGGGGAGCTGCTCGTTGCCAGCCGCCAGACGGATTTCTATGACCACAGCGATGAGCGCTCCGTGCTTACCGCTGCTGGTCAATTAGCAGCCGCAATTGAGCAGACAACTCTCTATTCCCAGACCGACCAGAATTTGCGCCAGCGTGTAGACCAGCTAACTGCTCTGACGCGTATCAGCCGTGAGCTGAACAGCACGCTGGATTTGTCTTACCTGCTGCAGCGCGTATACGATGAAGCCCTGCGCACGACCAGCGCGGATTGCGGTACGATCTTGCTCTTTGAATTGGAATTCGATGAAGGGCAAGTTGAACCGCGCCTCTTGCTGCACCTGGGCGATCGTCCTGCAGCCGAGTGGGGTGAGCAGGAAAAATGGGTCTTGCACCATAACGAATCGCTGCTGGTGGAGGACTACGATCAACCGGAAGGACAAAATCTTCCCCTCGAATTGACCGCCGAGAAACGTCTGGCTCCACCGCATGCCGGGGTGCATTCGTCGCTGCTGGTACCGATTGCCTATCAGGGGCAGGTGGCGGGGTTAATCTGGTTACACGCCTATGCAACTCATACTTTCGATAACTCCGCCCGCCAGATCAGTGAAGCATTGGCGATCCAGGCGGCGATTGCCCTGGGAAATGCTCATCGCTACGAAGAACTGTTTCGCCGCTCAGAGCTGCTTAACCGGCGTGTAGAAGCTTTTGCACGCCTGCTAGAGACTTCGCGGGAGCTGCGGACGGCAGAATCTTTGGCGGATACGCTTGAGGCGATTGCATACGCCATACAGGCTGCCACACCTTTTGATATGGTCTTGATCAGTGTTATGGATCCCGGCTCAGGGAAGCTGCAGCGTATAAGCGGTGCGGGCATTCCTCTAGATATGCTGTCCGAGCTGCGCAGCCACCAGCAAACCTGGGATGCGATACAGGAATTGCTGAAGCCAGAATTTCGCCTGGGCAGTGCTTATTTCATCCCTTACGAGCAGATGCCAGTCTTGCCAGTTGAAGTACATTCCGTCACTTACCTGACTTCAGTACCCACTTCCCCGGTCGAAAATCAATGGCGCCCGGACGACATGTTGCTGGTGCCGCTTTTGGGCGCGGACCAGGGCAAGCTGTTGGGTCTGGTCAGCGTTGATGCCCCACGCGATCATCTACGCCCAGACAGGACTGCCATCGATGCTCTGGAGATTTTTGCCAGCCAGGCTGCACTGGCGATTGAAACCCGCCAGAAATTGGATAGCATGGCGAGCCGCCTGGAGGCTGCAGAACGGCGAGCTGGCCTGGTGCAGAATGCCGCCCAGGAAGCTGATCGCCAGTTTCCCATGCTGCTCCAAAAGGATGTGGAGCAAACACTGGTGATGCAGCAGCTCAGCCACCAGGGTGTGCACATGCAGGCAGGTGTGGCTGCCATGCAAGCGGCCAGTACTCAGATCACGCAGCGTGCCGCTCTTGAAGCGGCTGGTCAGGAACTGCTGTCACGCCTGTGTTTCACGGCTGTGCTCATGGCGGAATACCAGGCTGGTGGATTGCAGTTGATTGGCGCGCTGGGTGAACTACCTGCAGCCGTCAATCCGGCAGCACTGCTCGGGCAGCGTAACCCGCTGTTAGAGACCGTGCTGTCCAGGCAGGTCCTGCTTGTGCCGGACGTGGTGAAAGCTGTGGAATGGCAAAATACACCTTTGCTGCATGCTCTGGAAGCCCAGTCCTTCGTTTGTCTGCCGGTTCTGTATGAGCAGCAAACTCTGGCAGGGATACTCGCTATCAGCCAGCAACCGCATCCGGAATTTTTGCCGGAGGATTACGAATTGTTTCTCCGCTTGGGGCAACAATTGGGTGTATTTTTCCACCAGATTGATGAGCGCCAGTCAATCAACCAACGCTTGCGCGAATTCGGTATGCTCCTGGATTTCAGCCGCCGCCTGGTTGGTCTGGGGTCAGAAGGAGTGCTGGAGATTTTGCTGGAGAGCGCTTTTGCGGTAGCCCCGCAGGCTCAGGCGGGATGGGTGGCAACCTGGGATGCTGCACAAGCTTTTCTGGTTCCTCAGGTTATGCGCGGCTTCGTAGATGCACAATCTTTACTGAAAATGCGCATTTTCTCTGGCGAAGGGTTGCCGGGGCAAGTTTATGATAGTCGCCAGGCAGTCCGTTTGGCAGAGGTGGATTTCGCCCAGCACTACTCTTTCCAACCGGATAACTTGCTGCGCTACCGAGATGCCACCGGCGGCAAGCCCCCCATTTCCAGCCTGGCGATCCCCATCTCTGCCAGCCTACAGTCCGAGCCTATGGGGATCCTCGTGCTGGATCATTACGAGCTTCCCCAGGCATTTAGCCCTGATGACCAGGCTTTGATAAACACCCTGGCGCAGCAGGCTGCCCTGACTCTCGAAAATATTCGCCTGCTTGCCGAAACACGCAGCCTGACCGAGGATCTGGAACAACGCGTGGCCTTACGCACCACTGAACTGGCTGCCGAACACCAGCGCACCGAGACGCTCCTGCGTATTATCACGGAACTATCTGCCAGCCTGGATATCGACCAGGTACTGCAGCGCACGCTAAACGTGCTAAACGAGTTTATCGGCGCTCAAAAAGTGAACATCCTGCTGTCTCAGCCAGGCCAGGCAGAACTAAAGCTGCTGGCAAGCCAGGGCAGCGCCAGCTCCGCTGGACCCCAGGATATTAAAGAACAGGAAATGGCGCAGCAAGTATTAAAACGCCGCGCTTTCCTGCGTATGGAGGATTTCCTGCCAGATTCTGAACCTGCGGCTGCAGGTGCATTGCGCAGCGCCCTGGCAGTCCCCTTGATGGTTGGAGCAGAGATCCTGGGGGTGCTGCAATTATTCAGTCAAGAGGCGCGGCATTTCACTGCCGGTCACGTGGAGCTGGTGCAGGCTGCTGCGAACCAGATCGCCGTAGCGCTTAACAATGCCGAGCTTTACAGTCTGATCCGCGATCAGGCTGAGGATCTGGGGGGGATGCTGCGCAGCCAGCAGATTGAGACCAGCCGCTCGCGCGCGATTTTGGAAGCGGTTGCCGATGGTGTCCTGGTAACCGACAGCCAGATGAAGATCACCTTGTTCAATGCCTCCGCCGAAAAAATTCTGGGCCTGCCGCGCACTCAGGTGCTGGGGAAATCGCTGGAGCATTTCTCGGGTTTGTTCGGGTCCGCGGCTGGGGATTGGTTTCGCACCATTCAAAGCTGGTCGCACACCCCGGCTGTTTCACAATCTGGCGAAACCTACTCTGAGCAGCTTGAGCTTGAAAACGGGCATGTGGTGGAAGTCCGCCTGGCACCGGTAAGCCTGCGCAATGATTTCCTGGGTACAGTATCTATCTTCCAGGATGTGACTCACCAGGTTGAAGTAGACCGCTTGAAATCCGAGTTCGTCGCCACAGTAAGCCACGAATTGCGCACGCCGATGACCTCTATTAAGGGATATGTAGAGATCATGCTGATGGGGGCTGCTGGCAGCTTGAGCGATCAACAAACACATTTCCTGGAGGTCGTGCGTGAAAATGCCGACCGCCTGACCGTTCTGGTCAACGATCTGCTGGATATCTCAAAAATTGAATCGGGTCGGATTGAGCTGTTACCCCAGCCATTAGATATGGATGAGCTGGTCAGCGAAGCGCTGTTAATCGTCGAGCAGCGCGCCGCCGAAGATGGTAAACCCATCCAACTGAAAAAAGATATCCCGTTAAATCTACCCCGTGCCTGGGGCGATGTAGAACGCGTCCGCCAGGTGCTCGAAAATTTATTGGATAATGCCTACCAGTACAATACCCAGGGTGGGAGTATTGAAGTTCTCGCCTGTGTTCATGGCGATGAAATACAGGTGGATGTGAAGGACAGCGGGCTGGGTATCCCACCTGAAGAGCACGAGCGTATTTTTGAACGATTTTATCGAGGAGAAAACCCCTTGATCCTGGGCGTGTCTGGCACGGGGCTTGGTCTTTCCATCGTGCAGAGCCTGGTGCACATGCAAGGCGGACGCATCTGGTTGGAAAGCCAGGGTATCCCTGGCCAGGGCAGTACTTTTTCCTTTACGCTGCCATTGTATAACGGGCAAGAAAATACAGTTAATGAAGGTAGCTTATTATGGCAAAAATCCTGATCGCTGACGACGAGCGTGATATTCGTGACCTGGTAGCATTTACGTTACGGTTTGCGGGGTATGAAGTCCTTACGACCAGGAATGGCGAGGAAGCTGTACAGGCCGTACTTGAAGACGCGCCGGATCTGATCTTGCTGGATGTGCGCATGCCGCGCATGACAGGTTATGAAGCCTGCCGCCTGATCAAAGAGCAGCCGGGCACCCAGGATATTCCCATCGTCTTTCTGTCTGCGAAGGGCCAGGAGGCTGAAGTAAACGCCGGTCTGCAGCTCGGGGCTGTGGAATACATCGTCAAACCTTTCTCGCCCGATGACTTGCTGACGCGGGTCAAAGCCATTCTGGGAAACCATCGCACATAACACGAGCAGCGTACACGCATGAGTGCAGTTATTCTGCAAGATGAGATCGTCCATTACGAAGTCCTGGGGCGCGGCCGCCCGCTGGTCTTTTTGCATGGCTGGGTGGGCTCGTGGCGCTACTGGGTGCCGACCATGCAGTCGGTCTCGGGGCTTTACCGCACCTATGCGTTGGACCTGTGGGGTTTCGGAGCTACCAGTAAAAATCCGGCCGGATATGGCCTGGACCAGCAGGCAGGTCTGGTGCAGGCTTTCTTGCAGGAGATGGGGATGGATAAGATCGCCCTGGTAGGGCATGGTCTGGGCGCTGTGGTTGGCCTGCTGCTGGCTGCGCGCCTGCCTCACCAGGTAGACCGGCTGATGACGGTGGGTCTGCCTGAGGGACAGAGCGCGCTCAGCCCGCGCCTGTACACCTCGCAACCCCAAGACCTGGCGGATTGGCTTTTAGGGCGCAGCCTGGATGGCGACGCGGCGCGCCTCGAAGCGCCTAAAACAGATCAATCTGCGATCCGGCGCTCCCTGGATGATCTTCAATCATTTAATCTGAAGCGCCTGATGGCACAAATCACGACACCCTGTCTGATGATTGGGGGGCAAAATGACCTGGCTGTGCAGGCTTTATCGCCCGAGAGAGCTGGCACGCTGCCGGAATATATCCATCACATGACTTTTGAGGGTTCGGGACATTTTCCCATGCTGGACGAGCCCAGTAAATTTCAGAGACTGCTGGTTGATTTTCTGGCGCTTGCTTCTGGCGCCAGCCCACGCCAATTACAGCTCCGGGACGAGTGGAAGCGCAGAGTGCGCTAAAGCCGGGCGCTTGACATTCACTGATCCACAAGATATAATCCTTTTTACAATTGACATTGCACGGGGAGCCTGGTATGGCCAGGCTGAGAGGAGGGCCGGGAGCCCTCGACCCGCGAACCTGATCCGGATAATGCCGGCGGAGGAATCGCACCAGAATTCACCACCACCCTCCTCCGCCCGCAGGAGGGTTTTTATTTGCGAGCTGTGATTATTGCCAGCGGATGGCTGAACGAGCCGGAGCATGCTAAAAATATGCTGTCTCCCACTGATGTGCTGATTGCTGCCGACGGTGGAGCTGAGCACTTCAGGGCGCTCGACCTGTGGCCTCACATCCTGGTTGGTGACCTGGATTCAATAACCGGGCCAACATTGGCCGCCCTTGAAGCTGCCGGGGTTGAAATCCAGCGGTACGATCCCCGCAAAGACTATACCGATCTGGAATTAGCCTTGCGCCTGGCGCAGGAACGCGGCGCAAACCAGGTGCTGGTATTTGGGGCTGTCGGCTCGCGCTGGGATCAGACCATCGCCAGCCTGCTGCTGCCAGCCGCAGACGATCTGCGCGGTCTGGATGTGCGTCTGGTCGACGGCTACCAGGAGCTGCGTTTACTGCACGAAGGCGAGCACCTGGACGTGCAAGGCCAACCGGGTGATACGGTCTCGCTCATTCCCCTGAGTGCAGCCGCGCTTGGGATTACCACCCACGGATTGGAATACCCTCTGACGGATGAAAGTTTACTCTTGGGGTCCACGCGGGGAGTCAGCAATGTGCTGCTCGAAGTGCCAGCCAGGATCAGCTTGCGTCAGGGGCTTTTGCTCTGTGTAATCCAGCATGCAGGTCCTGACCTGCCATTGGACACAGCCGCGGATGCGTAAATCTCCTCATGATCCAGCTTCCAGGTTCAGAGAGCTGTTTATAGACGGTGCTGTACCAACCAAGGAGTTCTAAGATGTTCCTGCTAAAAAAAATTTCCATTTCAATTTTTGCCTGGCTGGCGGTTGTCATGCTGTCAGGCTGCCAGCCCAGCCAGGCTACCACGCCAGCTCCCAGCGCCACCACGCCGGCTACAGCCAGCCCGCAAGAGCTGCGGGTGATGACCCATGACTCATTCGCCGTTTCTGAGGAGGTAGTGGCGGCTTTTGAAAGCCAGTACAACGCCCAGGTTCAATTTATCAAAGGCGGCGATACCGGTGTGGCGCTCAACAAATTGATCCTCTCCAAGGACCATCCCCTGGCGGATGTATTTTACGGGGTTGATAATACCTACCTGAGCCGCGCCCTGGATGAAGGCATCTTTGAACCGTATGAATCGCCCCTGCTGGCAGAGATCCCGGCGGAATTCCAGCTCGATCCTGCCCGGGGTGCTCTGCCGGTGGATTACGGGGATGTGTGCGTGAACTATGATAAGGCATACTTCAGCGAGCGTAATCTCGAGCCCCCCCAGAATTTGGATGATTTTCTGGATCCCCAATACCGCGGCCTTTTGGTGGTAGAGAACCCGGCTACCTCTTCGCCCGGCCTGGCTTTCCTGCTGGCTACGATTGGGCGTTATGGGGAAGATGGCTATCTGGATTACTGGCGCAGCCTGGTTGCCAATGATGTGCTGGTGGTGAACGACTGGGAAACCGCCTATAACACCGAATTTTCATACTGGGGTGGGACGCGCCCGCTGGTGGTTTCCTACAGTTCCAGCCCGCCCTTCGAGCTGATCTTCGCCGAGCAGCCGCTGGCTGAGCCGCCAACAGCTTCTGTCGTTGGCCCTCAAAGTTGTTTTCGCCAGATCGAATTTGTGGGCATCCTGAAAGGCACTGAACAGCGCCTGCTGGCGGAAGCCTGGGTGGATTTCATGCTTTCGCCTGTCTTCCAGGAGGATATGCCTCTGCAAATGGCAGTTTTCCCGGTCAACCCACAGGCAATGCTGGATGAAGCTTTCACAGAGTTCCTGCAAAACCCCGAGCAGCCCGCCACGATTGACCCTGCTTTGATTGCCAGCCAGCGCGAGCAGTGGATCCAGGCCTGGACGGAGGCCGTGCTGCGTTGAGCCAGCCTGCTGCCAGATCAGTGGCTTCTAATCGCAGCCGTTTGGGTTGGCTGCTGTGGCTGCCCCCCCTGATCTTTCTGGCCTTATTTTATTTCTACCCGCTGGGCAATATCCTGGGCTTGAGCTTTGCGCGCCAGGAGGGAGGCTGGACGGTAGCCTTCGCGCAAGCGCTGACCACTCCGAGTGTGCTGCATGTGCTGGGCTTTACCTTGTGGCAGGCGCTCCTCTCTACGATCCTGACCCTGATGTTGGGATTGCCGGGCGCATATTTAATGGCGCGCTATCACTTCCCTGGCAAATCTATAATTCAAGCTCTCACCGGTCTGCCTTTCGTGATGCCAACCCTGGTGGTGGCAGCCGCCTTCAATGCTTTATTGGGACCGCGCGGCTGGGTGAATGCAGCGCTGATGGGACTATTTGATCTCTCCCAACCGCCGCTGCAGTTCACCAATACCCTCACCGCCATCCTGGTGGCGCATGTGTTTTACAACACGACGATTGTATTGCGCATGGTGGGCGATTTCTGGTCACACCTTGACCCACGCCTGGAGCAGGCGGCGCAATCCCTGGGAGCCAACCGCTGGCAAACCCTGCGCCATATTACCTTGCCGTTATTACTGCCGGCGATTGCTGCGGCAGCGCTGCTGGTATTTATCTTTGATTTCACCTCCTTCGGGGTGGTATTGATCCTGGGTGGGCCGCGCTACGCCACCCTGGAAGTTGAGATCTACTACCAGACCGTCAGCCTGTTCAACCTGCCGCTGGCGGCGGTGCTTTCCTTGCTGCAGCTCGCCTGTACCCTGGGATTGACGGTCATCTACACCCGTCTCAGCGCACGCTTATCGCGCCCGCTGGCATTAAAACCGCGCCAGATCACCCAGCGCCGCCTGGTTGGATGGCGCGCCCGCCTGCTGGCTGGGGGATTCCTGGTCTTTCTGCTGGCCTTTATGACCCTGCCCCTGCTGGGGTTGGCGGGGCGTTCTTTTTATGGGCTCGATAGCGGGCGTGAGCGCAGCGGGGAGGTGCAGACCGGTCCTACGCTGGCCTATTACCGGGCTTTGAACGAATCGCGTCGTTCAGCTCTGTTTTACGCGCCTCCGGCGACTTCAATCGCCATCTCGTTGGGCTACGCGGCTGCCACAGTGATTCTGGCAGTCGGCCTGGGTCTGCCGGCGGCATTGGCGCTCTCCAGCCAGCGTGAAAGCCGCTTGAGCCGCCTGCTGGACCCGCTCTTTATGCTGCCGCTGGGGACTTCTGCGGTCACCCTGGGTCTCGGTTTTATCGTCGCTCTGGACCAGCCGCCTTTAGATTTGCGCGCCTCGCCTTTGCTCATACCTCTGGCACATGCGCTGGTGGCTTTTCCTTTTGTGGTGCGCAGTCTGGCACCCTCCCTGGGCAGCATCAGCCCGCGCCTCAGACATGCCGCTACAGTATTGGGAGCCAGCCCACGCCAGGTACTGCGCCACATAGACCTGCCGCTGGTGGGGAGGGCATTGCTGGTTGCCGCAACATTTGCTTTTACCATCTCACTGGGCGAGTTTGGGGCGACAGCCCTGGTCTCACGCCCGGAATATCCCACCATCCCGGCTGCCATCTATCGCCTGATCTCTCAGCCAGGGGCGCTGAACTATGGGCAGGCCCTGGCGTTAAGCACGATCCTGATGGTCGTCAGCGCCGCAGGGATGCTGCTCATTGAGCGTCTGCGCATCGCCGATGTGGGCGAGTTTTAGGAGTCTGTATGCCTGGTCTCGAAATCCAACACGTCACCCGCCGCTTCGGCAGCACCATCGCTGTGCAGGAAGTCAGCTTCCAGGTAGCGCCCGGGGAAATTGTGGCCGTGGTGGGTCCCAGCGGGTGTGGAAAGTCCACCCTGCTTTCCATCGTGGCCGGTTTGTTGTCCCCGGATAGCGGCGATGTGCTCTGGGATGGGGGATCCCTGCGCCATCTGCCAACCCACCGGCGCGGCTTTGGTTTGATGTTCCAGGATTTTGTGCTTTTTCCACATCGCAATGTGTTCGACAATGTCGCCTTTGGATTGCAGATGGCTGGCATGGACCTGGAGCAGATCCAGCAGCGGGTGGCTGAAGCGCTCGAGCTGGTCGGTCTACCCGGGTTTGGTGAGCGAGATGTCAACACGCTGTCGGGTGGCGAGCAGCAGCGGGTGGCCCTGGCGCGTTCGATAGCTCCGCGCCCGCGCTTGCTGATGCTGGATGAGCCCCTGGGTGCACTGGACAGGGCACTGCGCGAGCGCCTGGTGGAGGAGCTGCGCCCGATCCTGCGCCGCATGCACCAGACCGCCCTGTATGTCACCCACGATCAGGAAGAGGCTTTCGCACTGGCCGACCGCGTGGTCTTAATGAATGCCGGGAGGGTGGAACAGATTGGCGCACCCATGCAGCTCTACAACCATCCTGAAACCGAGTTTGTGGCGCGCTTCCTGGGTCTGGATAATCTGCTTGCCGGTCAGCGAACTTGTGACCAGGCAGGCTGCTGGGTGGAAACACCCCTGGGGCGCTGGCCGGCTCCACCTGGAAGAACAGGTGCCATCACGGTGTTGCTGCGCCCGGATGCAGTTCACCTGGGCAGCTCCGGTGACTGTACCCTTTCAGGAACGGTCCAGGAGGTGGTCTTCAAGGGGCGCAGCACGCGCCTGGAGCTGGCTGCCAATGGAGTGCTGCTGCACTTTGATTTCCCTTCGCGTGCCGAGCTGCCTGGCGTGGGCGAGCAGATCTGCCTGCGCTTTTCAGCCGAGGAAGCCTTACAATTTTATGCTGAAGCACCCGGGGACTGAAGATGGATTCTGATGAGCTGACTGTATTGAAGCAAAACCCCGCCGGGGAAATCTTGTGGACTTATTCGGGTCGCCTGGTGGAGCGCGACGGCGAGCGCCTGGTGCTGGAGGCTTTTTTTGACCGCGATGATCGCCAGTTTCATGGCATGCCGTTGCTGCGTGGCGACCGTTTTGTGGAAACGTATTACACCGACCGCTGGTATAACGTTTTCGCTATTTACAGCCGGGACGATGGCAGCCTGCGTGGCTGGTATTGTAATATCACCCGCCCGGCGCGTTTCCAGAATGGCATGGTCAGCTATGTGGACCTGGCTTTAGACTTGCTGGTCTTTCCGGATGGACGGCAGCTGATTTTGGACGAGGATGAATTCGCCGCGTTGAATCTATCCCCCAGAGAACAGGCCGCCGCCCGTCAGGCGCTGGCAGAACTGCAGGCCAGCTTTAGAGATCGCCTGGCAGGCGGCCGGACATTCCTGGCTTAGATCACACTGCTGCTGAACAGACTGGAGATCCCGATCAGGGCATCGCCATTCACCCACAGCCAGTAACCTGCTGCGGCGGCTGCCAGGCAGCATAAGCACAGCACCACCAGGACCACGATCACGATGATCAGGGCGGTGTTGGTCTTCTTAGGCTCTTGCAGTGGGGGTGGTACAGGGGGGGCTTCGAAGGTATCCATCTCTTTTCTCCTATAATTTCACAACCAGCTTACAGGTTCGGCGTGCGAGTTGAGCTGGTTTCAGATTGGCCTGGTGTAATTGGCGCGCCGCCACATAAGAAACACAATCCAGCTGGTCACGAGGATAACGACTACTGCCAGGATGAGCGGGATGACCACTGCCAGGATCGACAGGGCGGTTGAAATAATGTCCTCCGCGATACTCACGGGGATATTGCCTGCTCCGCCAGTGGTGGCGGTCACTGCCGGGCGGACTGCTGCAGATTTAACGGTGTGAACGGCGCCGGCTACCAGCAGACCTGTAGCCAGGGACAGCACCGGATGAATATCGGTGATCACATCTGCGCTGGCGGCAAAGGCTATCGCCCCCGCCGCAGGGCGTACAAATGTCTGGATGGCATCGTTAATGTGATTGATCGCCGGGATCTTATCGGCAAAAAACTCGATCAGGGAGAGCAGCACCAGCAGACCAATGATCCAGGGGTTGCTCAGGGTATCCCAGGGAGGGTTTAGCTGGATCGTATTGCTGAAGCGCGCCAGTACAGCCACCACCAGCAAAGGAATATAAGCATTCAAGCCGGCGCTGGCTGAAAGCCCAAAAGCGGTCAAAATACCGGTCAATATTTCCACATCTCCTCCATCAGCAGGCGCGTGCCAGCACGCCTCTATCTAATTATACGTGTAGTTGGTGGATTGGTCGCGCCGGATCGGGAGAATTAACCGAAGCTAAACCCGTTCCAGGTGCCGGTGAGCAAATAGCGCACCCAATCCAGCGCCGCGATTTGCAGCAAGGCCAGCCCAAAGCCACCCAGCAGTGGCAGCCAGGCCTGGGAGAAGTTTTCCAGGCTTTGCTCGCCGCGCGCCAGCATCAGCCACACCAGGCTGTAGACCAGGGTTAATACCAGCAGCACCCCGGCCGTGCTGATCAATGCCAGGGGATAGAGCAGTAATGGGTTTTCGGTGAGCACCAGGAGATTTAGCAAGCCAGCCAACAGGATTAACCCACACAGTGTCCGCAGGTTGTCCAGCGCAGGACGGGGATCAGAGCGCGCCCAGACTGTCTGGTTGAAGGCCGGGTACAGCATGCCCGCCAGGGCTATGCCCATGCCGCTCCCGGTGAACAGGCGCAGCCAGTTCTGTGGCTCATACAGGTGGGGTGCTCCGGGGATCAGGTGCAGGTAAGAGTTGAGCCCGTCCACCGCAAAAGCGGTGGCCAGCATACCCAGGCCGATCAATACGCGCCAGGGTGGGGACCCGGCCTGGCGTGGGCGCAGCCAGGCCTGTAATCCCAGCCCCAGCACTGCTCCCAGGTACATGCCCGAACAGCGCGCGCACAGGGGGATCTGGCGCTCTCCCAGATGAAAGCTGCGCACGTCGATGCGGTGACAGACAGCATAACCCACTGCATCCGCTTTGCCCAACAATCCCGGTGGGGTATTGATCAACCATCCGACCAGTAGAATAACCACGCTAAGGATAAGCAGCCTCCGCAGGGTCAAACCGGTTTTGTAAGAAAGGGTATGGTTAGACTTCATTCCTGAATTATAGGGTTTTTCCATTAAAACGCAAGCTGCCGGGCGGCTGGCTGACAGCGGCTGGCCGAGAGCGGCTGGCGCGCTGGTTGGCAAAGGGCGTAGATTGGGGTATGATTGACCCTTGTTACTGGAAAGGGAACACTTGTAAGGAGAACTCGAATGCGTAAATTGATCATGCTCGCGATTCTGCTGGGTCTACTGGTCAGCGCCTGCCAGACAACGGCCATCCCCCAGGCTCCATCACCGACGGTGGATACGGTGGCTACTAAACCCCCGGCCAGCGCTACACCTACACAGGAGCCCACGCCTACCGACGCGCCTACGCCCACTTCTGCTCCTACTGCCACGCCCACCTTGATCCCGCAGCCAGTCGGCCCGAACAGTTTTGCCGCAGGGATCAATCCGCTGACCGGGTTGGCGGTGAGCAACCCGGCTTTACTCGACCGCCGTCCGCTGGCAGTAAAAATACAGCTCTTCCCGCGCTCTGGTCGCCCACCCTATGGGCTTTCGCTGGCCGATGCGGTCTTCCATTATTATCAAAACGCTGGAATGACCCGCCTGCATGCCATATTCTATGGCAGCGACGCCGAGAAGGTCATGCCAATCCGCTCGGCGCGCCTGTTCGACGCCCAGTTGATCTGGATGTATAAATCGATCTTTGCCTTTGGCGGGGCTGATTCACGCATCTATAACCGCCTGATCAACACCGATTTTGGCAACCGCCTGATTCTGGAAGGCGGGGCAGCTTCCTGCCCGCCTATGTGTCGTGAGGATCCCGGTGGTCTCAATTTTCTGTGGACCAATACCGCCGAGCTGGAAAAATATGCTGAAAAACGCGGCGTCGATAACGATGCCCAGGACCTGACCGGCACCTTGTTCCACCCGCTTACCCCGGATGGCGGAGAAGCCGGCGAGGCTGTGTCTGTGCGTTATTCGATCAGCGCTTATACCCGCTGGGAATATGAAGCAGCCGCCGGTAAATATACGCGCCTGCAGGACACTACAGAAGCCAGCACCTCGGCGGATGAGGTGTACGCCCCGCTGGTGGATGGGGCCACCGACCAACCGATCACTGCCGACAATGTGATTGTCCTGTTTGCCGAGCATACCTATGAGTTCAATTCTCGCCCGGGGAATAATGAGGTCATCCGCATCCCGCTGGAGGGCACAGGCAAAGCGCTGGCTTTCCGGGATGGGCAGATGTATGAGCTGACCTGGAACCGGCCGGCCGGTGATGCCTATTATGATCTGTTTACCCTGACATTTGAGGATGGCACGCAGTACCCGTATAAACCGGGCAACAGCTGGTATGAGGTTGTCGGGCAGTCCTCGACGGTGAGCACCGAGAATGGCCAGCGAATCCAGTTTTCGATCCCGTAGATCTTCTGTAATAAATGATTTTTCGCCGCGCCCACATTGCATGGATCCTGCTGGCAGCCAGCCTTTTGCTGGCTGCTGCAGGTTGTGCGCCGGCAGCGCCTACCCCTGAAATTATCCCGACAGCCAGCCCAACCGCGTTCCCTACCCCAAGGCCAACCTCCACCGCGGTGATTTTTGAGCTGAAAGCCAGCAGCACCCCGCTATCCAGCGCGACCCCGTTTGCCACCCTGGAAGCCCAACAGGTGCTGGAGGCTGGTAACCTCCCTGAGGGGACCAACCCGCTCACCGGGCTGCCGGTTTCCGACCGGGTCCTGCTGGAACGCCGCCCCATCGTCATCAAAGTGACCAATTTCCCGCGCCATGTGCGCCCACAGTGGGGTCTGAGCCTGGCGGACCATGTCTACGAATATTATCTGGAAGACCTGATCACGCGCTTCATTGCCGTCTTTTATGGGGACAACGCCGAGCGGGTGGGCCCGGTGCGCTCTGCGCGCTTCTTCGACGAGCATGTCGTGCGCATGTACAAATCCTTCTTTGTCTTTGCCTGGGCGGATGATCGTGTGGTCCTCCCCTGGACCGAATCAGACCTGCGCAATTTCTTGATCGTCGAGCGGGAGGATAACTGCCCGCCCATGTGCCGTATCGGTCCTGCCTATGATTACAATACACTGTTTGTGGATACCTTCGCCCTGGGTGAATACATTGCCGCCCGCCGCACCAGCAATGATCGCCAGGACTTGAACAGCTTTAGTTTTGCCCGGGTGCCGTCCTTTTCATCCCTGGGCGGATCGCAGGTGTATGTCCGTTTTTCAGATTTCTCTTACCACCGCTGGGATTATGACCCTGGCAGCCGCAGTTATCTGCGCTTTCAAGATACGCTGGACGCCATCGGGGTTGAGCCGGATTACGCCCCGCTGACGGACAGTCTTACGGGCGAGCGGATCGCGGCCGATAACCTGGTGATTTTGCTCGTGGAGCACGAGTATTTCGCCAATACCCCCACCACCGAAATTGTCACCATGAATTTGCTTGGGGAAGGGGACGCCTACGCGCTGCGCGATGGGAGGGTTTACAAAGTGCGCTGGCAGCGCGCCGCAGCGACCGATCTGCTCAGTCTGGTTTACCCGGATGGCCAGCCGTATCTGTTCAGGCAGGGGAATGTGTGGTTTGAAGTGTTGGGGGAGACTTCTCTGGTCAACCAGGACCCTGGTGCAAAAGCCTGGCAGTTCGATTTCGCCATCCCATAGACGATATGGATACCCACATCTGTGAAGAATGCCAGGTTGCAAAACTCGCAACAAAGAGTTATCCGCAGATCACGCAGATCGGCGCAGATATAATCAAAAGATATCTGCGTTCATCTGCGTCATCTACGGTTGATTTTTTTAGTCTGGCTTCAGCCCTCGCACAATCTGCCCCACCAACCCCGGTCCAGAATAGACCAGCCCGGTATACACCTGCACCAGCACCGCCCCGGCATCCAGCTTGCGCCGAGCGCCGGCGGCGTCCATAATTCCGCCCACGCCGATCACCGGCAGTTTGCCACCGGTGCGCTGGATGATCTTCATCACCATCGCCGTGCTCATGGCCTCCAGCGGCGCACCGCTCAGCCCGCCGCTTTCGGCGGCTGTATCTGGATTCAGTCCCGCATAGGCTTCCAGGGGAGCGCGGCTGACGGTGGTGTTGGTGGCGATCACGCCATCCATGCCAGCGTTGAGGATAGCCTCCAGGGCGTCATCCAGCTCGCTGTCGGACAGGTCAGGCGCCAGCTTTACTAATATCGGGATCGCTTTTTTGTGCAGGCTGGCCTGCATTTTGCGCTCGGCAGCTACTTCCGCCAGCAAGGTCCTCAGGGCGGCTTTACCCTGCAGCTCGCGCAGGTCGACGGTGTTGGGCGAGCTGATGTTGATTGCCAGGTAATCCGCCAGCGGCGCGAAAATCTGGATCAGCTTGACGTAGTCGCTTGCGGCTTCGGCATTGAGCGTGGTTTTGTTCTTCCCAAGATTAACCCCCAGCACCAGCCCGGGAGGGCGCTTGCCGTGCATTTGCGCTGCTACGAACGCTGCTCCCTCTCCAGGGAAACCCATGCGGTTGATGACCCCTTGCGCCGGCGGCAGCCGGAAAACGCGCGGTTTGGGGTTGCCGGTCTGGGGCAGGGAGGTGACGGTGCCAATTTCGATATGCCCGAAGCCCAGCGCAGCCAGTCCGCGCCAGCCCAGTCCATCCTTGTCGTAGCCGGCTGCCAGGCCTACCGGGTTGGTGAAGTGCAGTCCAAACGCCTGCACCGGTATCTCTGGAGCGCGGTAACGGTCGCGCAATAAAGCTGCAACCGGCGGCAGCTGGCCCGCCAGCCGGATCATACTTAATGTTAGGTGGTGCGCCTGCTCGGGGTCCAGCTGGAACAGCAGCGGGCGCAAAATCGGATACAGGCTCACCCGGCTTGTGACTCCTCCAGGAAACGGCGCACGGCGGTAATCTGCTCGCCAGCGACTGACCCGGTCTGCTCCCAGTAATCCAGAAGCTGGTGTATGGTGAATACGGCATGCAGGCGGTAACCGGCCAGCTCCAGGGATTCGCTGGCCCCAGACTGGCGGTCCACCAGCACGACCACATCCCGCACTTGCAGCCCGGCCTCCAGCAGTTTGTCGATGGCTTCGAATTTGCTGCCGCCGGTGGTCGCCAGGTCGTCGATCACCACCACCTGCTCCCCAGCGACGAAGTCGCCCTCGATCGCCAGGCGGGTGCCGTATTGCTTGGCTTCCTTGCGCGGGTAGATCATCGGCCAGCCGCCCAGCAGGCTGATGGCGGTGCCGATGGGCAGGGCGGCATACGGCAGGGCGGCTAAACGCTGGAATTCCAGTGTGCGCAGTAGAGGAAGATAAGCCTCAGCCACCAGCCTGAGCAGGCGCGGGTCGCTCGCCAGCCTGCGCAGGTCGATATAGATCGGCGAGACCAGCCCGGATTTCAGGGTGAATTCGCCAAAGCGTATGCAGCCCGCACTCAGCAATCCATCTGCCAGCGCGGCCGGGAAGGTTGCCACCGGGGCTTGTCGAGCGCGCTCAGCGATGATTTTTTGACGGACGGAATTGATCTCCTGGCACAGCCCGGCCGCCGCCGCGGAAGGGTCGCCAGCGCGCGAAATCAGGCGCGAGACCGGCAGCAGCATTCCGAGACCATCCGGGCGCAGGCCGGCTAGCAGTGCAGCCTCCAGGTCGCCGCCCTGTGCGCCTACCCCGGGCGCCATTATCCACAGCTCCGGAGCCTGCCGGCGGACGCGCTCTAAGGCCTCGGGGTGGGTCGCCCCAACCACCAGCCCCAGGTTGTCGTGCTCATTCCAGGCCTGCGCCTTGCGCGCCACGCTTTCATACAGGGTGAACCCGCCACGGGTTAAACCACCACCTGAGTCCAGCACGGTCAGGTCCTGCAGGTCGCCTGAGCCGGGGTTGGAGGTCTTGCATAATAAGAAGACGCCGCGCTCGGGGTCGCTCAGGAAGGGAGTCAAAGAATCCCGTCCCAGGTAGGGGCTGAGGGTGATCGCCCCGGCGCCCAGGGTCTGGAAGGCGGAGCGGGCATAAGCTTCAGCGGTCGAAGCGATATCGCCGCGCTTGGCGTCTAATATGACCGGGATTTCCGGCGGGATAGCGGCGATCACATTCACCAGCGCCTGCCAGCCGGCTGCCCCGTAAGCCTCGAAGAAGGCTGCATTGGGCTTATAGGCCAGCGCCCAGGGCTGCGTGGCTGCGATCAGGCGCTTGCAGAAGGCTTCCGCCCCCTGGGCGGTATTCTCTTCCAGGTCTGCCGGGTGCGGATCCAGCCCGATGCACAGCAGCGAATCGATCTCGCCAGCGCGTTCCTCCAGCTTTGAGAAAAAACCCATAATTGGCTCCTAAGCTTTGCCCAGTACCATCGCCAGCAGGGCCATACGCACATACAGCCCGGATTCCATCTGGCGGAAATACGCGGCGCGCGGGTCCTGGTCCACGTCCATGGTGATCTCGCCCACGCGCGGCAGGGGGTGCATCACGATCATATTTTCTTTGGCCAGTTTCATCACCTGCGTATCGATGATAAATTCACCTTTGACCGCTTCGTACTGCTCCAGGTCCTCGAAGCGCTCTTTCTGGACGCGTGTGACGTACAGCACATCCGTCTGCGGGATCACCTCATCCAGGTTGGAAAATTCTTGCTGGGAGATCCATTTTTTGCCTACTTCCGCCATGATCTCCTCGGGCATACGCAGGATCTCCGGCGAGACGTAATTGATGCGCACGTTGAAGAGCGAGAGCAGGCGCGCCAGGGAGTGCACCGTACGCCCGAATTTTAGGTCGCCCAGCATGGTCACGGTCAGGCCATCGATGTGGCCCAGCTCGTTTTTGATGGTGTACAGGTCGAGTAAGGCCTGGGTGGGGTGCTCGCCGATCCCATCGCCGGCGTTGATGATGGGCTTGCGGGCATACTGGGCTGCCAGGGCCGATGCACCGACTTCTGGATGGCGCAGCACGATCACGTCGGCGTAGCACTCCAGGGTGCGGATGGTGTCCGGCAGAGACTCGCCCTTGGAGACCGACGAGTAGCGCACCTCGTTGATCGGGATCACAGAGCCGCCCAGACGCTCCATGGAGGCGGTGAAGGAGGCCGAGGTGCGCGTGGAAGGCTCGTAGAACAGGTTGGCCAGGATCTTGCCTTTGAGCAGGTCGAAGGTGCCGATGCGCTCGACCATCACGCTCATCTCGTGCGCCACCTCGAAAATGTATTCCAGGTCGTGGCGAGCGAATTGTTTCACTGATAGGATATCTTTGCCATAGAAGGGCGCCGTGCGCTGGTCGCCGAACGGCAGGTGCGGGCTGGCATGTTGGGCTGGGGGTTGGTAGGTCATGGTTTTACTCCTAAAAATCAGGTTTGGATAAACAATTCTTTTAGATATGGTTCAAGCGCAGGTCGCGCCCGCTGCCGGGAGCGGCGAGCACCTGGCCGTCGCGATAGGCTTCCTGCCCGCGCAGTATAACGCGAGTGACCCGGCCGCGCACCCTGCGCCCTTCGAAGGGCGTCCAACCGCAGCGGGTGTAGCAATCCGCTGCGTGGATCTCCCATTCGGCATCCGGATCAATTTCGATGTAGGTGTCCGGCTGCTCGGGCAGGCCGAAGATGCGCCGTGGGTTGGTGTAAAGACGGGCCACCAGGTCGTCCAGGCTCATCCGCCCATCGTGCACGCCCTCGAGCAGCAGCGGCAGGGCGGTCTCCAGCCCGGGGAAGCCGGGCGGCGGGTTCTCGCCATCTTTTTCAGCAGCGGTGTGCGGGGCGTGATCGGTGGCAAAGCAGTCGATCACCTCAAGATTGTCCCACAATGCGTCACGGTCTACCGGCGTCGCCAGGCGCGGCCGTACTTCACTGCGTCCGAAACCCAGCCGGGGCAGATCCTCCTGGGTCAGGAACAGGTGGTGGGGCGCCACCTCGCAGGTCACCGCCAGGCCGCGCTCTTTGGCCTTGCGGATCAGCAGGATCTCGTCGCGCGTGGATACGTGCGCCAGGTGCAGCGGGCGCTGGCACAGCTCGGCCATCAGGATGGCGGCTGCCAGGGTGCGCCCCTCGGCATGCGCCACGATGGGCCCCACGCCGCTCGCTGGCCATTTCTCAAAGTGCGTCTGCCATAGGCTCATCTCGTCCAGGCGCAGCGGTCCGTAGGTCTGGTCGAGGTACATTTTGAGACCCGCCACGCGGGGAGCCAGGGCAGCCGTCTCCTCCATATTGTCCGGGCCGGCGCCGAGAAATTGGGCGTAATCGCAGCGCGCTTTGCGCCGCGCGGCGTCTAAAGCCAGAGCCAGCGTTTCGGCGTCCGTGACCGGTGGGCGGGTGTTGGGCATGGTCAGCACGGCGGTGAACCCACCCGCCAGGGCGGCAGCGCTGCCAGTATCCCAATCCTCTTTATGCTCCGCGCCGGGTTCGCGCATATGCACGTGCACATCGATCAATCCGGGGAGTTTCAGGCTCATCGGGTCTGCTCCTGGTCGAACACGTTCAATCAGTCAGTTCCTTTGCGGGCTGGCGCCGCGCCAGCGACCGTTTTGGGTTTGAAGATGATGAAGACGGCGTTGAGCAGGATGCCAACCACGGCGGCGGTGGCGATCGCCGGCCAGCCGTTGGGGAAGATATTCTGCAGCAGTGGGATGGGCAGGAAACCGCCGGGATAGCCGATATGCCCGCCGATGCCCACCACCAATATCAATGCGCCCACCGCCAGCTGGCGCGGGTCGAACAAGTTCACTTTTTCGGAGATCATCAAGGCAATGCCTTGCAATCCGATCACCCCGAACAGGTAGACTGCCAGCCCGCCGCTGACCGCGGTGGGGATGCTCTGCACCACGCCCGCCAGCGTACCGCTGAAGGACATCAGGATGGCGATGATCCCGGCCACGATCAGGGATGGGCCGGAATAGTTGCGCGTGATCACCATCAGCGAGTTATTCTCGCCGTAGTTGGTGCCGGCAGCCCCGCCAAACATCCCGTTGATCATATCCCCGATCCCATCCAGCACCAGGTTGAAGCCGATGAAGCGGTCCAGGTGGTATTTTTCACGCTTCATCTCGGTCGCCAGGTGGTCCACATACAGGCTGATCTGGTACAGGTGGGCGGTCGATTCAGGGATGGTGGCAATCGCCATGATGGCAATCCCCACGATGGCCGTGGCAGCCATATCGCCGGTGAAATCGGGGAAGGTGATGTGCGGAGCGGTCACCAGCGGGGCGGAGGTGATGGCTGTGAAATCCACCAATCCCATGGGGATGGCCACGATATAACCCACAATCGCCCCCAGCAGGATGGGCAGCATGCCGATAAAACCGCGCCCCTGCAGGTACACCGAGAACAGGATGGTTGCCAGGGCGGTAATCAGCGCCACACCCCACCAGCGCAGGTCGCCGGTGGTGCCGCAGCAGGTGCCGGAGGCCATCCCCAGGGCGGTGAAGCCCAGCGAGAAGCCGATCACGGCGGCAATCGAGCCGGTGATGATGGGCGGCAGGATGCGGTCGATGAGGGCTTTCCCGCCGAAGAAACGGATCAGCAGGCCGACCAGGACGTTGACCATCCCGGTGACCAGGATGCCGGCCTGAGCGGCGCGGATCAGCTCGTCGGGGGCAGTTACCCCGGCGACCCCGCCCGTGATGGCGGTGATGGCGGCGATATAGCTGAAGCTGGAGCCGTAGTACAGCGGGATGAATTTACCGATCCCCCAGCGCGAGAGCAGCAGCGCCACGATGGTCGCCAGCCCGGAAGCCATCAACACCGTGCTGGTGTGGAAACCCACCAGGATCGCCACCAGCACCGTGGCCGGGAACATGGTCAGGGCGTGCTGGAAGCCGAGCAGGATGATCTGGCCGATGGGGGGCGTGTCGTTGGGCAAATACCCCAGGATTTTGTTTTTCGATGTGGCGCTCATTGGTTTCTCTCCTGTTTTGATTTAATTTTCGCTCCCGGAGTTAATTCCAGGAGCGATATTTCACAATGATTTTGGACAAAAAAATAGAGCCTTGCGGCTCTACGCTGGGGATAAAAAAATCGCCCACTTGAGCTTGCGCTCCGGGGCGATCCAGTATGCAGGGGGAAACAGGATATTTGCTTGACATTCCGGCTGATTTTACGCCGATTCGGGAATCTGTCAAGAGGATTGAGGGAAGTTTTTTAAATTGGAATCAGGCAACGAAAAATAAATACTGCTCAGTATGTGACGACTATCACTTGACACCTCATTCCAGTTCATGCTATGTTTGATCATCTACACAAAAGGGCAATCAATGCCGCAAACGAAAGGGGAAAAACGATGAAAACCAAATCCCTGATTATTCTAAGCCTGTTATTGATCATGAGCATAATCTTACCAATTACTTTTTCTGATTCGGCGGCAGGTCAAGAGGATACATCCAGCACCATTTATCTGCCATTGTTACAAAACGATGTGAATCTATCTCCGATCGTTCCTCCCCCTCCCGGCGCGATGGCCTTCATCCCGGCGGGCGAATTCCCGATGGGCTGCGACCCGGCACATAACGGAGGCAAGGCTTGCCCTTACGAAGAGCTACCCCTGCATACCGTATACCTGGACGCCTACTACATCGACAAGACCGAAGTAACCAATGCCCAGTACGCCCAATGTGTGGCTGACAGCGCTTGCAGCCCACCTATTCACTATTATTCTTATTCGCGCGACCATTACTATGACGATCCTATCTATGCCAACTACCCGGTGATCTTCGTGAACTGGTACTACGCCGCCAATTACTGCGCCTGGGCGGGCAAGCGCCTGCCCACTGAGGCTGAATGGGAGAAAGCAGCGCGAGGAACCACGGAACGCGCTTTCCCCTGGGGTGATGAACTGCCCGATTGTACCTATGCTAATTTTTACCATGATTATGTTTATTGTGTGGACAACACATCGGAAGTAGGCAGCTACCTGCTGGGCGCCAGCTCGTACGGGGCGATGGATATGGCCGGTAATGTCTGGGAATGGGTGAACGACTGGTGGTCGGATAGCTATTACAGAGCCTCGCCTTACGCCAACCCGCCAGGGCCTTCCAGCGGAAACAATAAGGTTGTGCGCGGCGGCGCGTGGTATGGAAATTGGTCCTACATGCGAACGGCAAACCGCGGCCTCAACGATCCAGTCACTTATAGCGGCGCTGTCGGATTCCGTTGTGCTTCCTCTTCAGGAAATTGAGCTGGGGACATAACCCACGACCTAACCCCTGCCTTCCCGAAACGGGAATGGGGGAAATCCGAAACTCCCTCTTCTCTCCCCGCATCGGGGAGAGAAGAGGGCCGGGGTGATGAGAGAGGTTACTCCCAGCTCCATTCCCTCAGCATTTCCATACTCTGGTGCGCCGTCAGATCCAGGTGCAGCGGGGTGATCGAGACGTACCCCTCCGCTAGCGCCCCGAAATCGGTGCCGTCTTCGGGTACGCCCGTTGGCGCTTCGCCGCCGATCCAATAATACGGGCGGCCGCGCGGGTCCTGGCGGGTGTCCAGCAGGTCGTGGTACACGCGCAAGCCCTGGCGGGTGATGCGCAGGCCGCGGATTTCATCTTCCGGGCGGTAGGGGACATTGACATTCAGCAGCACATCTTTGGGCAGGCCGCGGGCGATCACCTGGGCGACGATGCGTTTTGCCAGCCTCGCCGCCGGGCCGTAATCCAGCAGGCCGTGGTACTCGGACGGCCGGTCGAGCGAGACCGCCACGCCGGGCAGGCCCCAGATGGCGGCTTCCATGGCTGCGGTCACCGTCCCCGAGTAGGTGACATCGTGCCCCACGTTGGCGTTGGGGTTGATCCCCGATACCACCAGGTCGATCTTTTCGGGCAGCAGCCCCAGCACCGGCAGCGCCACGCAGTCCGAAGGCGCTCCATCGGTAGCCAGCGCCTGGCTGCCGTCTGCCAGAACCACTTCTTTCACCCGCAGCGGGCGGTCCAGGGTCTTGACATGCCCGGAGGCCGACCAGTTACGGTCGGGGGCCAGGACGGTCACATCCCCTAATTGGCGCATCTCCTGGGCCAGCGCCAGCAAGCCCGGCGCCTGCACGCCGTCGTCATTGGTCACTAAAATATGCATTCTTCATCACCTTGTTTGGAATACAGCCTGCAAATTGTACCACCCCTGAAATGGTAAAATGATTTTGATCTGCCCAACCCCTACTGGCTTGCCTGCCTGGCGATTAGGAGAAATATAAACCATGCGAACTTCCCTGTTACGTTTGATCGGTGTAGTTTTTGTCGTGGCTGGCATGGCCGGGATCTTGTTCAGTCTGGCAGCGCTGATAACTACCTGGCGCTGGCAGCCGCAGGTGGAAACGGCATTCGAAGGAAATCTGGTTTTGTTGGAGGATACCCTGCGCGTGACCGGCGAGGGTCTGGATGCGGCGGCGGAATCGCTGGACGCCACCATCACCAGTGTGGCCTCGCTGGAAACCACCCTCGATCAAGTGGCTGATGCGACCGGTCAGAGCGTGCCGGTCATCGAAAATCTGGTCACCCTGACGCAGGACGAGCTGCCAGCCACCATCCGCTCGGCCCAGGTTTCGCTGGTCTCTGCCCAGGATGCCGCCCAGGTGATCGATCGCATCCTGCGCGCCATCGCCGGGATCCCTCTCCTGGGGCGCAGCCTGTCCTATAACCCGCAGGTGCCCATGCACGAAGCCCTGGGGCAGGTGATCAGCGACCTGGATTCTGTCCCGGCTACCCTGGAGGAGATCGGGCAGAGCGTGAGCAGCACCGACGATACCCTGCTGGCGATCCAGGCTTCCCTGGAGCTGATGGCGGTCGATATCCGCGGCGTGAGCAGCGGGCTGGAGCAGAGCCAGGAGGTGGTCAGCCAGTATCAGACAGTGATTGCTGACCTGCAGGAACGCCTCTCCAGGACGCGTGACAACCTCCCCGCCATGCTGCATGGGGCGAGCTGGTTTTTAAGCCTGTTATTTGCCTGGTTAGGTGTGGCTCAACTGGGCGTGATTACCGAAGGCCTGCGCATGCTGGGCGTGCGCCTCGATCCTCCGCTGCGAGATCAGGTTTCTTCCGGGGGCTGATAGATATTCGGGCGGCTGATTTCCATATGCCGCTCGGGGTGCGCCAGGGGACTGAACCCATACCGGGCATACAGGCCGTGCGCGTCGCGGGTCAGCAGCTCCCAGCGGCGTAAATCCTGCAGGTCCGGGTGGCCGCTCACTGCTTGCATCAGGCGTTTGCCCAGGCCTTGCCCGCGCAGTTCTTCCACCACATACACATCCGACAGATAAGCATACGTGCTGCGGTCCGTGACCACGCGTGCCAGCCCCACCTGGCGCCCGTTTTCATAGGCGCCGATGCAGATCGAGTTTGCCAGGGAGCGCGCCACAATGCCGCGCGGGATGCCTTTGGCCCAGTAGGAATGCTGGCTCAGAAAGCTGTGGATGGCGTCCAGATCCAGCCAGGCCGGGTCGCTACTGATCAGGATCTCGTCCACCAGGCTCTCCACCGGTGGGGGGTACAGCTCTGGATTCTTGAAGGGGATCAGTGCCATGATCACCGCCGGTACGTACAGGGCGGCGCGGTCGATCAGGTCCCCGGTCAGCAGGCCGATGGCCCCGTTGGCCTGTTTGGAGTTGCTGCGCCCGAAGATCATATCGTCAGCGGTGCCCAGCTCGACCCCCTGGCGCACCAGCGCCGCCACCGCTTCGGGCAGGAAGAAGGCCGCGCTGCGCCCGCGCCCGCTCTGCGCGGTGCCGCGCACCACCACCCAGGCAAAGGCTGCCATGCCGCAGGGGTGCTCTTCCACCCCGCCTTCGATCCCTACCCAGTAATCGGCGTCTGGCAGCGCCAGACTCGCCTGCCGGGCGCGCTCTTCTGCGCCGCTGAGCGTCTCCTGGTCGCTGAAGGGCTGCTCGCTGACACCGGAAGCGGTGGTGACCGGAACGAAAGTGAATTCTTGCTCTGGAAAAGCCGTCTCAAAGCCCTGGCGGGTGGCGGCCAGCTTGACCGGATTGTGCGATGCGATGGCAATGACGGGCATATCAGAGTCTCCTAGAGCGTGCCCAGATAGGTCCCGCCGTCCACGGTGAGCATCACCCCGGTGATGTAGGCGGCGGCTGGCGAGACCAGGAACACAGCCGCGTTGGCGAATTCTTCAGGCGTCGCCATGCGCCCCAAGGCGCTGGCAGCAGCCTGCTTCTGGATCTCTTCTTCGATGGTGGTCTGGTTCTGGGCGGCGCGCGCCTGCATCAGCACGGTCACGCGCTCGGTTTCGGTCCAGCCCGGCAGGATCGAGTTGAAGCGGATGCCCTGGTTGCCCAGCTCCAGGGCCAGGGTTTTGGTCAGCCCCACCGTGGCGGCGCGCACGCTGTTGGAGAGCACCAGATTGGGGATGGGCTGTTTGACCGAGTATGAGGTCACGGTCAGCACGCTGGCGGCGGGGGAGGCTTGCAGATAGGGCAGGGCAGCCCGGATCAGGCGCACATGGCTGAGCAGGTTCAGCTCCACTGCCTTCTGCCAGGCGGCGTCGTCCAGGCTGGCGAAACTCCCGGCTTGCGGCCCGCCCGAATTGGTAATCAAAATATCCAGCCCGCCCAGGATGTCAGCCGCCTGTCGCACCAGTTCTGCAGGTACCTGCGGCTCGGACACATCCCCGGGGACGCCATAGACCTGGTCATTGTTGGTTTGCCAGCGGATGTTTTCTGCAGCCCCGGTAGCGCCTTCTGTGTGGCGGCTGTTGACCACCACCCGGGCGCCTTCTTTTGCCAGAGCCAGGGCGGTGGCAAAGCCCAATCCGCGGGACGAGCCGCTGACCAGGGCGCGTAAGTCTTTCAATTTCAGGTCCATAGATCACTCCGTTTGCGAGAATCAGTTTACAGGATTTCGATTTTATCGTTGATCAGACTGAAATCGGGAAAGTTGACCTCGATCCAATGCGGGATGTTTTGCAAAACGCGCTGGGTGTGGGCGGGATCGTTGCTCACCAGGCTGACCGCGATCAGAGTTTCATGCCAGGCATCCAGGTGATCCATCTCTGCCGCCGAGACATTGAACTCACGGTGCAGGCGCGCCAGCAGCGGTTTGATCCGGCTGCGCTTATCCTTCAGAGAATTGCAGCCATACAGGTGCAGGTGCAGAGAGAGAATTCCGATCGACATAAAGGTTAGTGGGGCCGGTTTATATTCTGACCCTGATCAAGTATAATCAAAGCCATGGATAAGACAAGAGCCTGGATCCTGGTGGTCGGAATATTGGCAATCTTCGCCCTGTTTGCATTTGGTATGGTCTGGGCGGTGAGCAGTGTGCTGAAAACAGCTCTTTCGCCGGTGGAGCAGATGACCGGGCTGGTGGGCACGCAGGTGGCGGGTGTGCTGAACCCGACCCCTACCATTTTGCCTGACCCGATCAGCATTGTGCGCAGCGTGCGCAGCCTGGCGCGCCTGGAGACGATCGAATACGCCATTGAAAAGGTGATCACCGCCGAGTCGATGCAGGGGCCGTTCGGCTTCTTGTTTGGCGACCGCCTGATCCTGGTGGCGCATGGCGAGGTGCTGGCGGGCGTGGATCTGAACAAGCTGGGTCCCAAAGACCTGTGGCTGGAAGGCGGCGTGCTGTATGTGCGCCTGCCCGACCCCGAAGTCTTTGTGTCCGCCCTGGACAATGAAAAAACCTACGTGTACAGCCGCGAGACTGGCTTTCTGACGCGCGGCAGCCTGACCCTGGAAGGGGCTGCGCGCAGCGCAGCCGAGCGCGAGATCGAGAAAGCCGCCATGGAAAACGGCATTCTAACCCAGGCGCGCCGCAATGCCGAATCATATCTATATGGATTGCTGGTGCAGTTGGGTTACCCTGAGGTGATCTTCATCCAACCGCAGGAGACGCCCACGCCTACCCCTGCCAACCCCTGAGTCTGACCAGGAATAAAAAATTTGTGCTCACATGCGCTCATTCCAGGATGGATGAGCGTATTTTTCAGCTACCAGCTGCCTGGCATGGGCGAGCTCTTCCGGGCTGGGATCGCCTGGGATCAGGCTGAGGTTGAGTGTTTCAGCGAAGGCGCTCTCAAAGGCGCGCGCCGCGACCTCCCACGGCAGGATTTCGCCGAGCACCGCTTCGGCCGTTGTGGCGCGCTGCAGCAGGCGTTGGCCAGCGCTCTGGCGGGTGGCTTCATCGGTAAAGGCCAGCGCCCGGGTAATGCGCGTCAGATCGCCGTACAGGGGCAGTGAGCCGTGCTGCAGCACCCCGCCTTTGCGGCGTGCCTGGGCGCTGCCGATAAGTTTCTTACCTTCCACGGTAATCTCATAATTGGAAGGTACTTCGAAGCACACCGGACCTTTGGGGTCGCTGCCGGCAGCCGGGGTGGGCCTGGCATGCGCCTGCGCAGGGATGTGCAGGCGCTGCAGGGCTTTCAGCAAAGCCTGGGCCAGGACCTGGTAGCTTTCCAGGATGTTGCCCGCCAGGCGCGGCTCATCCTGCAGCCCACTTACAGAATAGGTGAGCTCATCGGTATGCAGGATGGCGCGACCGCCAGTGGGGCGGCGCACGAGTTCCCAGCCATGCTGCTCCAGGGCAGGAAGATCGATATCGGCAAATGGCTGCGCATAGCCGAGAGACAGGCAGGCGGGCTCCCAGGCATACAGGCGCAAGGTTGGCGGGGATGCGCTGGTCAGGGTGGCTTCGAAGATGGCTTCATCCAGCGCCATATTCCAGGCGCCTGGTGCAGGCGCGCTGTACATAACGCGCCACCGGGCAAGTGAAAAATTTTTGGCTGAAAGGCTCATGAGTAGGGATCGTCGGGGGTGGGGGTATAGTAGATATACGGCGCGTCGGGATCCAGGGTCGGTGATGGGGTTACAGTAGGTTGGGTGGCGCCGTCAAGCGTGGGTGTAGGGGTGCGCGTGGGCGTTGGTGTGGGCGGAGTGCCACTGGGGGTCGGTGAAGGTGTGGCTGTGACGGTCCCTGTCGGGCCAACCGGTAATGCCAGCCCTTCCAGCTTCAGGCGCGCCAGCGTGGTATATGGGCTGCGTGCATAATCGCGCCATAGCTGCAGATAAGCATCTACCGCCAATTGCTCATCTCCATATAATTCGTTGGCCAGCCCCAGCAGGTAATAATAATGATCGCAGGTGTAGCTGCCTTCACAGGTCAGCCCGGGATAATCGGCGAGCACAGTAAGTTCGCTGCGGGCTTCGAAAGGATCACCGCCACTCCAAAGCTCATCTTCGATAGCCAGAACCGCGTTATTAAACCGGTCAGGGTAGAGCGTCTGCAGGACGACAGGCTCAATTACCGGCTCGGCGCTGCCGGAATCGCGCAGCATGCGCAAGGCGCGCCTGTTATCAATCAAGACCACCAGCGGCGACTGCTCTTCGTCCAGATAAGTGAATTCAGGCAGGTTGTTGTCCAGAGTACCTAATGAGATCAGGCGCACCTGTGTTTGAGATTGGGTCAGGATATACAGGCTGAGTTTCTCCAGCGGGCGATGGCGCAGGGTGAGCCAGCGCTCGCGTGACCCATCTCCATCAAAATCAAAGTAACCGGAAGCGCGCAGGCTGGCGCCGGAAGAGGTCAGCAGTGCCCCTACCTCAGGCAGCTCACTGGCAGGCAGCTCATTGACCAGTTTTTGAAGTGCCTGATCGGGATTACACTCACGAACCGCCACACACACCTGGTAGAGGTCACCGGGCTCCTGGTAGGCCTGGTTGAAGCGCTCAGCAGAGCTTTTCCAAAGCCCAGCAGCGCCTGCCACAGCCAGCTCGAATGAATTGCGCGCATTGCTGAGCTGGCCCAGCAGGGCCTGCTGGATCCCCAGCCGGAAAAGAAATTCCGCTTTACTGTCGGTTGGGAACGGTTGGCCGGTAGCGTCACTTTCCGGGGGCCACATGGGCAGGAGCGCATGGATGATACGGGCGGTGGCTTGAGCTCCCCAGTACTGGCTGGCGTGCTCCACCACAGTCGGGCAGGTGTATAGTGTCGTCCGGCTGGGGCGTGGGTTGAAGGCCGGCGCCCAGCCCTGAAATACCTCATTCACCCAGACGTAATCACGCTGCACGCGCACCGGGCAGGCCGGGAAAACCAGGGCACTGAAGCGCAGTGCGGGACCCTGGTTGGAACGCCCCACGACTTCCCAGTTTGCCTGATAGTACACGCCCAGAGGGTAATTCACCGCGCTGGGCTGGAAGGGTAATTGCACAGCCGGTACCTGCTCCAGGCTGAAGACCAGCGGGGCATGCAGTCCTAAATCGTCCGCGGGAGTGAGTGGGTAGATGACAACTTCATCCGGGGTCGCCTGCTCCATACTGCCCGTCAGGTCGCCGGTCGTGAAGCTATATTTTTGTGTGGTAATGAAATTAAACTCACTGAACAGGACTTCGGTCTGAAATGCGCTGCTGGTCTGGCGCAGCCAGATAAAAGCCCCGCCCGGACCATCAATTTGCAGTACATAGGCGCTCAAATAGGTAGACAGCGGCTCGAGCTCCTGGAGGAGCAGTTCCAGGCGCGGCTCGCGGTTCTGGAACCATTCTGCCAGGTCTTCGGGCTCAGTCTCCTGGCCGTTCAGGCCTGCGGCAATCAATTCCGCATAGGCCTGCCCGGCCCGGGTATCTCCACTGAGCGCCAGACTGTAGGCCAGATCCCAGCTCCAGGTCGCGGCCTCCGGAGCATCCGGGAAGCGCAGCAGGGCTTCACGCAAAGCATTGATGCCGTACGAATATGCCGCATAATAGGCAGCGTTATCTTCGCCGCGTGCCCGTATGGTGAGGGTATTGGGATAATCCAACAGCAGCTGCGCAGCATAATCTGCCTCGGTCGCGGTCCAGGTTTGCAGCGAATAGGCGCTGTTATCCACACCTGGTTGGGCCGGGGTCAGGGTAGGCGGGCCAGACGGTGTGGAGGTCGTGGTGGGGGAGGCAGTGCGGCTGGGTGTAGGCGTGAGTGTAGGTGTGAAGCTGGGGCGCGGGGTAAAGGTGATGGTCGGGGTGGGGGTAATGGTCGCGGTCGGCTGCGTGGGCGTGGGTGTAATGGTGGGCGGGCGGGTGTTGGTGACTGTGGCGGTGGCGGTGGGCGGCGGCGCCAATAGGACCGGATAAGCCGATACCAGGAAGATCAATGTCAACAAGAAGATAAAGATGATGACCAGATTGGTAAGCAGGAAGCGCTGGCGGCGGATTTCGGGTGGCAGCCCGCCAGGCGGCTCGGCGCTGACAGGGGCAGCGGACGCTTGTGACTCATCCAGGGGTCCTGGCGTGCCGTCTAATTCTGCGGGCTGCTCGGGTTGAGCTGTTTCCGGCGCGCCGGTAGATCCTTCATCCTGCGGCATTGATGAGGGAGATGGTTCTTCTACCGGGAGGCCTGGACCGGTCTGGTCGTCCATAGTCTAGCTTTCAGCCCCGCTCAATTCCAGTGGTAAATTTTCCATCTCAACTGCTGCCTGGGCGGCGAACTCTGGCGCTAAAGCCAGCAGCGGCGCCCGTACATCCCATTCTGGAAAGCCGTGCTGGCGCGCCAGCAGCGCTTTGATCAGCGGCGGCGCGGGTGGGTAGCGCTCCAACACTTTGCGTTGGTAGACGAGGCGCGCCTGGGCAGTCTGCCGGCTTATTCCAGCCAGGTGAGCATCCCACACCTGGCGCAGATCGGGCGAGGCCAGGTTGGCCAGGGCAGTTATACAGCCGGAAGCATGGACGTCCAGGGCATGGCTCAGCAGGGCGTCATTGCCCGAGAAGACCAGCAGCTCATCCCTGAAGCGCTCACCCAATTGGCGGGCGTGTTCAGGGTCGCTGGATGAATCCTTCAACCCGGCGAAGTTTTCCGGGAAAGCCTCCCGCAAGCGCGCCAGTAACTCCAGCGGTAAGGCAACACCGGACACAGACGGGATATGGTAGCCCAGCAAGGCTCCACCTGACGGTACTGCGCGCTGGATCAGCGCCGCGTACCAGTTGTACAGGCCTTCCAGAGTGGCTTTGCGGTAAAAGTAGGGCGGCAGTACCACCACGCCGTCGAATCCCAGCTCGAAGGCGGCACGCGTCAGGTGAATGGTATCTTCCAGGCTGGGTGTACCGGTGCCTGCCAGCAGGCGAAAATCAGGAACGTCCTGGCGTACCTGGATTGCCGTTCGATAAATCTCAAGGCGCTCGGCAATCGAGAATGATGGTCCTTCGCCGGTGGTGCCTAAAATCAAAGCGCCGTGGCAGCCGCGCTGCGCCAGGAAAGCTAATAGCGGTGGCAGATCTTGAGGAAAGAACTGGTCTGGGTGGGTCAGGGGGGTGACTGCCGCGGCGTATACCCCCGCCAGGTGTTGGAATGCATGCATGGGGTTGATTATACCGGACTTAGGTCTTCAATTTAATAATCACACTGCTATCTGCCGGGATGACGTCAAAAGGATGGTAATTCTCGAACCCACCTTTTTCGTTGATCGTAGGCGCGCGGGGGTCGTCGAAATCTGCCTCGCCCAGCACCAATTCAGCCTTCAGGGGACCGCCAAATGGACCTTCTGGCAGGCTTAAACCATACAGCCCGGTATTCAAGTCTTTCGGATATGGATTGACCAGCACAAGGAAAGCTTCGCTTTCTGTATAACGCAGCATGGCATACAGGCGGGCAGTGCCAGCTTCCACCAGCACAGCTTCACCGGTTCTCAATGCCGTGTACTGGTTGCGCAGCGTGATCAGCTCGCGGTAGTGATTCCACAGCGAAGTGGGATCGGCGATAGCTGCAGCGACATTGCGGGTGGTGAAATCTTCATAGGGCGGGCGCCAGGGCGAACCGCTGGTAAAGCCCGCGCCGGGAGCATCACCGCTCCACTGCATGGGCAGGCGAATATCCTCGTCGGGTTTGCTGCCGAGCATGCCGATTTCTTCCCCATAATAGATGAAGGGAACGCCGGGGAAGGTCAGCAGCATGCTGGCTGCCAGTTTGGCTTTTTCGTCGCTGGGCAGCACCGCTCGCACCCGGTTCTGGTCGTGGTTGGTTAGGAAGGTGCCGTATTGGCCTTCGGGATAGCTTACCAGGACTTTAAGTGCCTGCTTATTCAGGCTTGCCACGATCGGCCCATAAGCGGCATTGACAAAGGACAATGCCAGGTCAAATTCGAAGGCGATATCCATCTCGTCGCCAATGTAATCGATCACCTGTTCAGTGGTTGTCCAGGCTTCGCCGACGGTGAAAGCCTGCGGGTCCACCGATTTATAGAACTGGTGATAGCCCTGCAGCCAGGCATGGGTCGTGGTGGTATTTTCCTGAGCAATCCCATTTTCGATCAGGTGGCGGATGGCATCCATGCGGAAGCCGTCCACATTCATCTCTTCCAGCCAGAAACGGGTGATGTCGTAGATTTCCTGGGTTACTTCTGGATTTTCCAGATTCAAATCCGGCATTCCACCCCAGAACAATGCATAGTAGTAGGCGCCATTCGAGAAATGCCAGACATTCTCCCCGGAAGGACCGGCATAGCCGGGCCGGTCGTTCTCCCAGATATACCAGTCGCGATATTCGGGGTCGCCGTCTTGCGATGCTTTGAACCAGGGATGCTCGATCCCGGTGTGGTTGATCACCAGGTCAATGATCACTTTAATGCCGCGCTGGTGAGCTGCCTCGATCAGACGCTTGAAATCTTCTTGAGTGCCGTAATCGCTTTCCACGGCATCATAGTCGACCACATCATAGCCGTGATAGCTGGTCGATTCCGTGATGGGCATTAACCAGATACCGGTGATCCCAAGATCGCTGGTGGTATCCGGATTCCCGTCGTTCAAATAATCCAGCTGATCGATCAGCCCCTGGATATCGCCTACCCCATCCCCATCTGAATCCTTGAAACTGCGCACAAACACTTCATAAAAGACGGTGTTGTTCCACCACGCATCCTCAGGTGTGATTTGCTCAGGTGTGTTTTGTGTGGCTGTTGGCTCTTCATCTCTGGCTGCAGTTGGAGTGCGGTTGGCCTGGTCCGCCAGGGCGCTGAGGATTGCGCTGGTGGGGCTAGGTGTTGAACTGGAAACAGGCGCCTCAGTTGCTCTTTCGGTGGGAATGTTGGTGGGCGCGCCTGCCTGCGGGGTGGAGATGAGGCCGGGCTGGCTGGTGGGTTCAGCGCGCCTTGGCTGGCAGGCTGCAGCCAGCAGGTAAACCAGCAAGAGCAGGATCCGGTAAATTGGTTTCATCAATATTATCCACTGATATTCGAGGAGCCCAGGGGATCAGATACCTGGTTCAGGTTGAATGATACCAGTTATTTTTCATCTATTATCAGGCTGTGAAAGGGTATGGTACGGATCAACTTAGATTATTTACTCACGAAATTAGTTGTATAATCAATCAGAATGGTTATTGATTTTGGTTGATACATTAGATGTATCTCGTTGAGTCTTATTCCACTGCTGACAATACATCTTACATAACCGCCCCATACGGAGGCGCGCCGCTGTGTTTTAATACATGCTTAGAAATGCTCACGAAAGGTGGTGATGTAAGGGCAGATTCAGCAAAAACAACTCACTTGGATAGTTATATGGATCACAGAGATTTCACTTGATACAGGTGAGATCAAACCAATGTTTTTTCGGAGGAGAGAATTATGTCTAAGAAAATGTGGACCTCGATGAGCTTGCTGCTCATCCTGGCGATGGTTCTGACTGCATGCGCAACTGCAACACCCGCCCCCACGCAAGAACCTGCACCTGTGGAGACAGAAGAACCTGCACCCGTGGCAACCGAAGAACCGGTAGCGACCGAAGAGCCGGCCGCGACAGAAGCGCCTGCGGCGACGGAAGCTCCCGCAGCACCTGAGGCGACCCTGAGAATTTGGGCTGACGACACCCGCACGCCCATTTTGCTCGATCTCGCCGATGACTTTCTGGCAGAATACAATGTCGAGCTGGTCGTCGAAGATCTGGGTCGTGTACAGGATATTCGTGCCCAGGTCATCATCGCCATACCGGCTGGTGAAGGCCCCGATATTTATCTCGGCGTGCATGACTGGCTGGGAGCTCTGGTGGACAGCGGTCTGGTAGCCCCCATTGATCTGGGCGCCAAGAGCACTGAGTTTGTCGAATCGGCGCTGGAAGCCTTTACCTATACTGATGGCCAGCTCTACGGCGTGCCATACGCCACTGAGAACCTTGGCTTCTTCTACAACACCGAACTGGTCACTGAAGTACCCACCACCTGGGAAGGCGTGCTGGAAGTTGGCCGTGCGCTCCAGGCAGAAGACAAAGCGACCTACGCCATTGCCATTGCTGGCGACCCTGGCTATAACTCTCTGCCCATGCAAACCGCCTTTGGTGGTTATGTCTTCGGCAAGAATGACGCTGGCGCCTGGAACCCGGACGATGTCGGTTTGGATAGCGAAGGCATGGTTGCGGCTGTTGACTGGATGGTAAAAGCTGTTGATGAAGGCCTGATGCCCAACACCACCGACTACGAAACCGGCCACCAGTTGTTTGAGACCGGCGAAATCCCCTTCCTGATGGCTGGCCCCTGGGCACTGGATCGCATCCGTGCCTCTGGCGTGCCCTACGCTGTAACCAGTTTCCCCGACGACGGGGCTCCCTTCCTGGGCGTACAGGGTTTCCTGGTGAACCCCCTCAGCGAAAACGTACTGCTTGCTCAGGCATTCCTGACCGAGTACGTCGCCACAGAAGAGTTGATGCAGGTGCTCTACGAAACCGGCTTGCGCCCTTCAGCCTTTAAATCTGTCCTGGCAACCACCGCTGACCCAGACCTGAAAGCCATGGGAGAAGCTGGCGCTGACGCGATTCCGATGCCCAACATCCCCGAAATGGGTTCAGTGTGGAGTGCATGGAATAATGGGATTACCCTGGCGATCACGAAACAGCAGACTCCTGAAGAATCCATGGCGGACGCCGCGCAGCAGGTTCGTGATTTGATCAAGGGTGCGCTGGCCGGCATGGTCAACCTGCCCGGCAGCTACCAGACCAAAGCTGGCTGCGGCGCTGATTGGGATCCGGCCTGCGAAGCAACCGCGATGACCGAGGGTGATGATGGGTTGTACACCCTGACTGTTCCAGTAGCAGCGGGTGAATACGAGTTCAAGGTTGCCCTGGATGGCGAGTGGACTGTGAACTACGGTTCTGACGGCGCGCAGGACGGCCCGAACTACGCCCTGAGCCTGGCGGCAGACAGCACGGTGACTTTCGTGTACGATCCAGAGACTCATCTGGTAGAAGTTACCACCGAATAAGGTAGTGTTTTGAGAAGGCCGGGAATTTTCCCGGCCTTCTTTCCATCCAGGCCTCATAACACTTTGAACGGATCACTGGAGGTTCCACCATGGCTTCCAATCCATCCCTGAACGTCCCCCAAAAACCGACCTCTCCTGCAGCACCTATTTTGCCTCGCCTGGTTCGTTTTGGGTTACTGGTCGTTTTAGACGCGGCGGCGATCTGGTTTATCAGCAGACTTTTCAATCTGGGCTACTATCCATTAGCCGGTGGATTAACCCTGATATTATTGTTTGTCAATTATGTGCTCTTGCGCCAGGAGGCATATCCCCTGCGATGGATGATCATCGGGCTGGTGCTGATGTCCATGTTTGTCATCTATCCCATCTTGTTTACCGTATGGGTTGCATTTACGAATTACGGCGAAGGTCACCTGATCACCAAAGAACAGGCTATTGACCAGATCTTGGACCTGAAATATCTCCCAGAGTCTGGTAGAGCATTTTCCTGGACGGCTTATAAGTCTCCGGAAGGGGATTATGCGCTGTGGTTAATGGACGCGGAAGGAAATAGTTATCTGGCGCTCCCAGGCGAGCCCCTCACCCAACCTCAGCCGGGCGAGGCTGGGATTGGAGAGCTGGATAGCAAAGGTGTCCCGGCGACGATCGAAGGTTACCAACGATTGAACGCCATCGTGGCTGCTACCGATAAAAACCTGACCCAAATCCTGTTTGGTGAAGAAGGCACAACCATTCAAGTCCGGTCTCCGTCGGAAGCGGCGGAATTATTATCCTTGTATGAATATGATTCCGATCGAGATGCCATGATCAACCAGCAAACGGGGGTGGTATATTCAAATATCCGGGGCTTATTCTCATCACCAACGGGTGAATTGCTGCGACCCGGCTTTATTGCTTCCGTCCAGCTGGCAAATTTCAGAGATTTCTTTCTCAGCCCTGCTCTGCGCGGTCCGCTGGTCCGCATTGTCACCTGGAACTTTGCTTTTGCTATTCTCAGTCTGCTATTCAACTTTTCACTGGGTTTGGCAATTGCCATTATGTTCAATGATCCAAAATTTCCTCTCAAAAAGCTCATCCGTTCGTTACTGATCATTCCCTACACGGTACCAGCGCTGATCACGATTTTGATCTGGCGCGGGATGCTGAATCCGGAGCTGGGGGTGATCGATCGATTCCTCGAAGGACTTTTCGGATGGGCGCCGCCCTGGTTCACCGATCAATTCTGGGCGAAAGTGGCGATCCTGCTCGTCAACTTGTGGCTGAGTTACCCCTATTTCATGCTGATCTGCAGCGGGGCGCTGCAATCCATCTCTGAAGACTACTATGCTGCCGCGCAGGTGGATGGCGCCAGCCCCTGGCAGCAGTTCTGGAATATTACCTTGCCTTTACTATTGGTGTCGGTTGGGCCATTGTTAGTTGCCTCGTTTACCTTCAATTTTAATAACTTCAACCTGATCTATCTGTTCAATGCGGGCGGTCCGCCGATCGCAGGAACTCCCACCCCGGCAGGGCATACGGATATCTTGATCAGCTACGTGTATAACCTTGCCTTCTCAGGTAGTCGTGGGGTTAACTACGGCTTTGCCTCCGCCATCACCATCATCATCTTCATCATCGTAGGGGCTATTACTCTCTTCCAGTTCCGTTATACCAACATGTGGGAGGAGGTAAGCGAAAATGTCTAGTCTTAGTTCTGTTCAACAATTGCGTTCTTCCCTCAAGCTCCAGCGCAGGATCAGTGTTGCTGTACGTTTGTTCATCGCAGTGCTGCTGATTATCTTTTCGATTTTCCCAATTCTGTGGGTGCTTTCTGCCTCCCTGAATCCAACCGGTACGCTGGCTACCCAAAAATTGATCCCAGATAACCCGGGATTTGGGAACTACACCGAGTTATTAAATTCTACCCAGTTCCCATTCTGGACCTGGTTCGGGAATTCTTTCAAAATCGCCTCGATTACGGCTGTTCTTTCGCTTGGGATCACCACGGTGGCAGCCTACGCCTTTTCGCGCTTTCGCTTTAAAGGGCGCAAGACAATGCTCAAAGGGATCTTGCTCATCCAGGTGTTTCCCAGCCTGCTGGCATTGGTGGCCACATTTTTGATGATCTCCCAGTTCGGCGATGTAGTGCCCTTGCTTGGTTTGAACACCCACGCCAGCCTGATCCTGGTATACCTGGGCGGCGCCATGGGAATCAATATCTGGTTGATGAAAGGCTTTCTCGATACCATCCCGCGCGATATCGATGAGTCCGCCATGGTGGAAGGGGCTAACGACTGGCAGATCTTCACCCAGTTGATCCTGCCTTTGCTGCGCCCCATCCTGGTGGTTATCGGCCTCATCAGCTACATTGGAACTTATGGCGAGTTTGTCCTGGCGCGCGTATTACTCAAGAGCAACGAGAATTACACCCTGATGGTCGGTCTGGAGCGCTTTGCGGGCGCGCAAATGTCTCAGCGCTGGGGTGTATTTGCAGCCGGCGCGCTGATGGGCGCCTTGCCGATTATGATCATCTACTTGATTCTGCAGGACCAGATTGTGGGAGGGCTGACTACCGGCGCAGTGAAGGGGTAGTTGGTCTGACATACAGATTAAGAACTTTATCGATCGGTGAAAGGCTGAGGGGTTGTCCAAAACTATGATATTCGTCGCGTTGACCGCCAGCGGTAGGGGCGAAGCAGTGCGATGAATGCCATCTGTGGCGGTCGAAACACGCTTCGCCCTTCTTTTTGGACAACCCCTCAAATTCCCCTTGATTAGGTGATACAAACAGGTGAACTAACGATGTCCCTGAAAAGACACCCCACGTGGTTTCTAATTTTCATTCTGGGGATGTTCAACATCCTCGCCGGGTGTGCTTCGCCCACCACGATTGCAACCCCGCCTGTTACTGAGCCGCCGGCACCTGCAACGCTGTTGGCTCCAGCTCTGCCAACTGCCACCCTGGAGTTAAGTGAGATGACCAGCACACCCGATATTGGATCTTCGGAAACGGAAACCACGCCTACCGAGATGCCCGCGCCGCCCCCGGCAGCTATTGAGATTGTCAACCCCGGTTTTGAAGATCAGGATGCCAGCGGGCTGCCGCTCGGCTGGACCAGCAGCGGTTCAGTCTCCGCCGTTGTTATCGAAGAAAGGGGCCACACGGGCAGTTACCGCCTGACCCATAAAGCGGCAGAAGCCTACCAGGTGGAGACAACTCAGGTTGTCTCTGGATTGGAAAACGGCTGGTATACCCTGCGCGCCTGGATGCGCTCCAGCGGCGGGCAGTACGAAGTTTACCTGGCGTTCACATGCGGCGCTGAAGAGCAGCGGGTCGTGGTCCCGTCCACCTCGCCGGGCTATCGCTGGCTGCAGCTGGTTGTGTCGAACCAGGTTACCGGCGGGCAGTGCACCATCCGTCTGGTTTCGGACGGCGCTCCCGATACCTGGGCCAGCTTCGATGATATCGAGCTCGTCGCAGGTCAGTCTGCATTATCGATTCTTGGCTCGGACATTTCAAGTTTGAAGAAATCTGAAGCAATGGGTGGGGTATATCGCTATCCGGATGGCGCGCAGGCGGATGCCCTCCAGATCCTCAAGGATCACGGTCTCAATTACGCTCGCCTGCGGGTGTGGGTCGATCCCGCCGATGGCTACCACGACAATAATGAGATCCTGGAAATGGCTTTGCGCTTCAAAAGCCTGGGTATCAAACTCCTGGTTGATTTTCACTACTCAGATAATTGGGCCGACCCTGGCAAGCAGATCAAGCCGGCAGCCTGGCAGGATTATGATTTTGAACAGCTCAAGCAGGCTGTCTACGACCACACTTTTGAGGTGTGCAGCGCCCTGGTCGCCCAGGGGACACCCCCTGATATGATCCAGGTGGGGAATGAGATCAACTCCGGCATGCTGTGGCCGGATGGCGACTACAATCACTTCGATAATCTGGCTGCATTGCTAATAGAAGGCCAGCGGGCTGTGAAAGACTGTTCTCCTTCCACGCTGGTGATGCTGCATATTGCGGAGGGCGGCGATAACGACCTGGCGCGCTGGTGGTTCGATAACATCACCCGCCGCGAGGTCCCCTTCGATGTGATCGGCATCTCCTACTACCCCTTCTGGCATGGCAGTCTGGCAGAATTGCAGTACAACCTCAATGATATTTCTGCTCGTTACGACAAAGACGTCATTTTGGTCGAAACCGCCTATGCCTTCACCGACCAGGACAAGGATAACTACCCCAATATAGTGGATAACAGCCTGGCAGTCACAGGCTACCCGCTGACGCCTGAAGGCCAGCGGGCGTTTATGAGGGATGTGATGGCGATTGTGCGCGCCGTGCCCGATGGGCGCGGGCTGGGCATCTTCTATTGGGATGCCACCTGGACGGCTGTTCCGGGCAACGGCTGGGATTCAACCAATCCCGAGTTCGGCAATGCCTGGGAAAATCAGGCTTTGTTTGATTATGATGAGCGCGCCCTGCCTGCCCTGGAAGAATTTCTAAATCCGTAAATAGACCCCCGCCAGGCTCACCTGCCTGGCAATTAAATTCGACATAAGTTTAGGGATGGTCAGGCTATGAAACTTGGAGTTTGCTATTACCCGGAACACTGGCCGCAGGAACGCTGGCCGGTCGATGCCAGGCTTATGCGCCAGGCCGGTCTCTCGCTGGTGCGTATGGCAGATTTTGCCTGGTCTTTGATGGAACCCCGTGAGGGGGAGTTCACCTGGGAATGGCTCGACCGGGCCATCGAGGTGCTGGCTGCCGAGGACCTGCAGGTGATCCTGTGCACGCCCACTGCCTCTCCGCCACCCTGGCTGAGCCGGGCATACCCGGATACCCTCCCGGTGGATGTCCAGGGTCGCCGCCGCCGGCATGGTTCGCGCCGCCATTACTGTATCAATAGCGCAACCTATCACCAGCACACCCGGCGCATCGTGACAGCCATGGCGGCGCGCTACGGAAACCACCAGGCGGTTATTGGCTGGCAGATCGACAACGAATTTGGCTGCCATTACTCCTCGCGCTGTTACTGCGAGAACTGCGCCAGCAGCTTCCGGACCTGGTTAGCGGCGAAATATCTTACGATAGATGCGCTCAATGCAGCCTGGGGGAATGTCTTTTGGAGCCAGATCTACAATGAGTGGAGCGAGATCGACCCACCCAACCTCACCGTGGCCGAGGCTAATCCCAGCCATATCCTCGATTATGATCGCTTCTCTTCCGACGCCTTTGTCGCCTACCAGCAGCTCCAGATCGATGCCATCCAGCCGTATCTGGCAGAACATCAGATTGTAACTACGAATTATATGAGCCAGTTTACCGACATCAATTATTACGATCTGGCCCGCTCGCTCGATCTGGTGAGCATGAGCTCTTACCCGACCGGTCATGCTGAATCCAAAGCATTTTATTATATGCCGTCCAGCATTCAGCCAGACTTTGCCTACGATGTCGGTGATCCGTGTGGCACCAGCCTGGGACATGCGCTCATGCGCGGCTTCAAGCCGCAGCGACCATTCTGGATCATGGAGCAGCAGTGTGGGAACGTCAACTGGGCATCCTATAATACCGGGGTGCGACCGGGTACAGTGCGCTTGTGGACCTGGCATGCTCTGGCATCAGGTGCCGGGGCAGCCATCTATTTTCGCTGGCGGGCCGGCCTGTACGCCCAGGAGCAAATGCACTCTGGTTTGCTGCATCACGATGCCTCGCTGGCAGCCGGATACACTGACCTTGAAAGCATGCATGCTGAACGCGCCCTGATGGCTGAAATCGCCTCTCTGCCGCATGAAGCGAAGATTGCTTTTCTACTCGACTATGATTCGATCTGGGCGCTGCGCTTGCAGCCACACCATCGCGACATGGACTATATGCGCCATCTCTTTGTGTTTTACCGCGCCCTGCAAAGCCTCGGCCTGCCTGCCGATGTCGTCTCCATCGATGCCGATCTCAGTGCTTATAAACTGGTCATTTTGCCGACCGCTTACCTGGCTACAGACCAACTTGCCCATTCTCTTAAAAGCTTTGCTGAGGCCGGGGGGACGGTCTTATGTGGTGTGCGCTCTGGTTTTAAAACGCTCACCAATCAAGTCACCGACCAATCTTTGCCGGGCCCGTTGCGCGAACTGGTTGGCGTTACGGTAACTGACTGGCACTCGCTTCCACCAGATGTCAGCTACAGCCTTGGCTCCAGTATCCCTGGCCTGCTTGGGCCGGCCACAGTTTGGGCTGAGGCGTTAAGTCCGGTGATGCCTGCTTCCCAGGCTGGGGAGGTCGACCTGGAAATACTCGCCCATTACACCTCCGGGCCTTTCAGCTCCAGTGCCGCCCTGGTTGCGCGCCAGGTCGGAGCTGGTCAGGCGCTTTACCTGGGCTGGGTTCCGAATGACCTCCAGGCTGAGATCTTGATGGCCTATCTGGCATCCAAAGCTGGCATTTCACCCATCGCCACGCTGGCAGAGGGGTTGATCGCCGCCAGGCACGGCCCGTATGTCGTTCTGCTTAACTTTACGGACGATCCACTGGTAGCCACCGTTCAGGGACAGACTGTCCTGGTGGGAGCACGCGACGTGGAAGTTGTCAGAACGGACAGAGCTTAACTCACATGCCTCGCAAACACCCCTTACTGGTGCGCGCGCTTGCAGAAGGTACCCCTCTGATCGATGGCGATCAGGTTACATTTCTATGGCAAGGTAAATCTGCGCCTTATCTGCGCGGGGAATTCACAGACTGGGAGCGAGGCGAACCTTTGAGCTTCACCCGTCTGGCTTCCAGGTTGTGGGCTTATACCCATACTTTCCCCCTGGATGCTTATTTCGAATACGCCTATTTTGCCGATTCCGATCTGAAAGAGCACCTGGTTGATCCGCTAAATCCGCGCCGGACGCCGAACGGTTTTGGCGACTACAACCACTATGCTTATATGCCCGGGCGCAGCCCCAACCCGCTGACCATCCGCCGTAAGGGCATGCCCAAAGGCCGCCTGAGCCATGCTGCACTGCCCACGCTGGGGATTATCGCTGGAAAAACGCGCAGGGTTCATCTGTACCAGCCGCCTGTTCCTGGTCCTTATCCGCTAGTGCTGGTCTGGGATGGACAGGATTTCTGGCGCCGTGCCCGCCTGCCGGTGATCCTGGACAACCTGATCCACCTGGAGAAAATCGAGCCCCTTGCTTTAGCGATGGTGGACAGCCATCCTTCACTGCGCATGCTGGAGTACAGTGGCAACGATTTCTCATTGGCCTTTGTGATGGAGTGTGTCTTACCCTTTGCCCGCCAGCAGCTTGATCTGTTTGACCCACAGAAACATCCTGGCGCTTATGGCGTGCTGGGCGCTTCCATGGGCGGGCTGATGGCGCTGTATGCGGGCTTGCGCTTGCCAGCCATCTTTGGGAAAGTTCTCAGCCTATCTGGCGCGTTTAGCTTTCCCGAGTTCGATCTGGTGGTGTTTGATCTGGCACGCGCTGCTGATCCGGGACGTTTGCGGATCTGGATGAATGTGGGACAGTATGATTTTCATGTGCTGCCAGAAAGCAATCAACGCATGGCGAAACTGTTAATTGAACGCGGCTTTGACGCACATTTCGAAGAATATCCAGCCGGGCATAATTACACCGCCTGGCGGGATGAGATCGGGGCAGGTTTCATCCACTTGTTTGGCAAGTAGAGCCAGCCCTGGAAATCTACAAAAAGCAGCCTGATTACCTTGTGATGTGATGCATAAGGCAATTACCATCACCCTGCAGCCTCCCGCAGACGGCTTTGCTCGATCTAGTTTTGTGCTGCCAGGGCTGCTGGCTGGTACAATTAGAGATTAGACCGCTGATGAAAAAATTTGCACCGCTCCTGCTTTTATGCTTGCTGCTGGTGGGGTTGGCAGCCTGTGATGGCTGGCCGGCAGCGTCACCCTCGAGTACCGCCTCTGCTCTCACCGAAACGCAGCAGGTAGGTTCTACCCATGTCCCGCGTCCCACCCCCAGCCCAACCATACAGCTACGCCAGGGGACCATCAGCCTGTGGCACGCCTGGGATGATGATCAGCTGCCAGCCTTACTGGGGATTATTGCCAGTTTTCAGGAGATCTATCCGGGGATCCTCTTTGACGTGCTGTATGTGCCTCCTCAGAATCTATATGATCGCTATTTCCTGGCGACCAGCGAAGGCGGTGGCCCATCGATCCTGCTTGGAACTGCGGAATGGGGTCCGCAACTGTTTGATGCCGGCCTGGTTGCTGACCTGACCGGCCGGCCAAATCCCTCCATCCTGGAACGTCTTTTACCGCCGGCTCTGGGAACCGGGCAGTATCGTGGTTCGTTGATCAGCCTGCCGTACAGCCAGCGTGGGGTGGTGCTGTACCGCAATCGCCAGATCATTCCGGAAAGCCCCGAAACATTTGATGATCTGATTCGCCTGGCGCAGCTTTTGACGGAGGGGGATCAAATTGGCGCTATCCTGGAGCGTTCACCATATTTTGCGGGCGGGCATCTATATGGATTTGGTGGCAGCCTGATGGATGAGGACAACAACCCCATGTTCAACACCCCGGCTGGCCTGGCCTGGGTGGAATTATTACAGACCTTCGCGCAGGCGGGTCCACCAGACTATTTTACCGATAATGACCTGGATCTATTCCGCCAGGGGCGAGTGGGTTTTGTGATCGATGGCACCTGGAACCGCTACAATCTGGCGGAAGCGATCGGCGCAGCCTATCTGGAAATTGATCCCTGGCCTGTCCACGATCACGGGGCGCTGGCGGGGTTTGTGCACGCCGATAATATCTATTTGAACGCAAAATCATCTGAGGCAACCGCCGGGCTTGCCTGGTTGTTCATCGAGCATATGCTTTCAGAAGAATCACAGGCGCTCCTGGGGTCTACCAGTTTACTCCCCGTAGTAGATATCACCCTGGAATCGAAATTAGCGGACCAGGCTTTGAATGCTTTGGCTGGTGGTGTCACTTACCCCGTCCATCCCCAATTTTCCGTGTACCTTGACCCGTTGGACCAGGCATTGCGCTCGGTGTTCGATAGAGGCGTACTCCCCGAGCAAGCCTTACGAACCGCTGAAGAAGCCATCCGTACAGTATTACAAAGCACATCTCAGGCGCCCTGACGCCGGTCATTCTGGAGGTTTTATGTCTGTCCCGTATTGGGTGCAAGACGCGGTTTTTTACCAGATCTTTCCCGATCGTTTTGCCAATGGCAACCCGCAGAATGATCCCCGCTATCTTGAGCCCTGGGGATCCCCACCCAGCGCACATGGGTTTCAGGGCGGCGATCTGCGCGGCATTATCAACCGTCTGGATTATCTGATTGACCTGGGCGTCAACGCGCTTTACCTTAACCCGATATTTTTATCCACCTCCAACCACCGTTACAACACCACCGATTATTATCAGATCGACCCTCGCCTGGGCTCGATGGCAGATTTTCGCGCTTTGCTGGATGCCGCGCACTCCAACCACATGCGCGTGATTCTGGATGGGGTCTTCAACCACTGCGGGCGCGGTTTTTTCCCTTTTAACGACCTGCTTGAAAATCAGGAAAAATCCGTATACCGGGATTGGTTCCATGTCAAACGCTTCCCGGTGGAAGCTTATACACCCGGCGATGCGGAGAACTATCTGGGTTGGTGGAGGCTGAAAAGCCTGCCTAAATTCAATACCAGTAACCCCGATGTGCGCAGGTACCTTTTAGGCGTGGCGCGTTACTGGATCGAGCAAGGCATTGATGGTTGGCGCCTGGATGTCCCCAATGAAATTGACGACGATAGCTTTTGGGCGGAATTTCGCCAGACTGTCAAATCAGCGAATCCGGAAGCTTATCTTATGGGCGAGATCTGGACGGCTGATCCACGCTGGGTGAGCGACAATCATTTCGATGGCTTGATGCACTATGCACTGCGCGAGTCCGTGCTGGAATATCTCAACGGCAGCTTTATGACCACGGCGCAGTTTGCGGATAAAGTTGAAGGGTACTTGAAACTCTATCGCCGCCAGAACGCCTATGCCATGTACCTGACGCTGGGCTCGCACGATACCGGGCGTGTGCTGACCCTGTTGAAGGATGTGCGCAAAGTCAAACTGGCATTTGCTTTTATGTTTGCTTATCCAGGCAGCCCGGCGATTTATTATGGGGATGAGATTGGCATGCTGGGCGGGAAAGACCCGGACTGCCGGCGTGCTTTCCCGGTCGAGACGGCGGGCTGGAACAACGAGCTGCGCACCTGGGTGCAGCTGCTGGCGACTTTACGCCGCGGGCTTATCCCCTTACGGCGCGGCGAATACCGGCGTTTATTGTTAGAAGACCGCCGGCATGTTTACGTGTTCGTCCGCAGCCTGGGTCGTGAGCATGTGCTGGTCGCCATCAATGGCAGCGCCACGCAGCGCAATCTGCGTGTCCCGGTTGGAGACCTGGGCTGGGAAGATGGACGGATCGTGCGCAACCTGCTCAGTCGTGAGCAGTCGATTGTTTCAGGTGACTCGCTGGTCATCCGGCTGGGCGCCTGGGAAGCTGCCTGGATTACTTGAAACAATCCTCCCATCCTCTGGCCAGGTGCGTAAGTCCTGAGCATTTTATGAGGACATTTGTATCACCCATATATGACAACTAGCACTAGTCAAGGCAGGTTGGGAATAGGATAATAAAGGTGTGATTTTCTACCAAATCCCCCAACCTGTTTTGTTTAAAGGAGGCTGTAATGCCCGTTAAGGGATGGATTGAAGTCAGCGATCGGTATTGTAAAGGCTGTGACCTGTGTGTCAACGCTTGCCCGCAACACGTGATGGCCTTAGATATGGAACATTTAACCTCCAAGGGCTATCACCCGGCATATCTGGTCGATTTGGAAGGCTGCACGGGCTGTGCGATCTGTGCTGTGGTCTGCCCGGAAGCTGCCATCACAGTATACCGAGATGCGCCTGTGCGTTCTGCGGCTGGGTCTGCGTAGGAAGGTGAATTGTGGCTAAGGAATTATTAAAAGGCAATGTAGCCATGGCAGAAGCAGCCATTCGGGCTGGCGTCGAGGCTTATTTTGGCTATCCCATCACCCCGCAGACAGAGCTGCTGGAGTGGATGGCGGCGCGCATGCCCGAGCTTGGGCGTACCTTCCTGCAGGCGGAAAGCGAAGTTGCCGCCATCAATATGGTCTACGGTGCAGCCTGTACCGGGGCGCGCGTGATGAGCTCCTCTTCCAGCCCTGGAGTCAGCTTAATGATGGAAGGTATATCTTATATCGCCGGGACTGAGCTGCCGGTCGTATTGGTGGATGTAGTGCGCGGCGGCCCTGGTCTGGGTAATATTGCCCCTTCGCAGGGCGATTATTATCAGATTGTCAAGGGCGGCGGGCATGGGGATTATTTCCCCATTGTGCTGGCGCCGTCCAATGTGCAAGAAGCCATCGATTTGATGGTCTTATCCTTCGACCTGGCAGAAAAATACCGCTCGTTGGTCTTCGTCATGGCGGATGGCAATGTGGGTCAGATCATGGAGCCGGCTGAGCTGCCACCATTCCAGCCGCTCAAAACCCAATTCCCGGAATGGTCAGTGCGCGGCGCTGAAAATCGCGAGAAGCATATTTTGTCCTCAATTTATATCAAACCAGAAGATGAGGAAGTCACCAACTACCGCTTACTCGAACGCTGGCATGCGATTGAATCCAATGAGCTGCGCTATAAAGAATATTTCCTGGACGATGCTGAAATTGTGGTGATCGGTTTTGGGACTGCCGGACGGGTGGCCTTTTCGGCGGTGCGTGCCGCCCGCGCCCAGGGCATCCGGGTGGGTTTATTACGTCCCATCACCCTGCGCCCATTTCCCTCAGCCCAGATCGCTGAGCTGTCAAAAACCGCCAAAGCTCTGCTGGTAGTCGAGATGAATTCCGGGCAGATGTTGGACGATGTCCAACTGGCTGTGGCTGGCCGCGCCCCTGTAGATTTTTATGGTCGCATGGGCGGTATGGTGCCTTACCAGGATGAGATCCTGGCGGAAATTGTGCGTATGGCAGGAGAAGACATACCCCTGGAGGGTGATCCCCGCAGACGCTGGGCGCAGCGCGTAAATTACGGCCGCAATGGTAAGTAATAAAGGAGAACGAACGGATATGGTAACCACAGCTCCAACTCGTTTAGTCTACCAGCGCCCCACAACCCTGTCTGATACCCCCAATAGCTACTGCCCGGGTTGTACGCATGGGGTCGCCCATCGCCTGGTTGCAGAAGTATTGGATGAAATGGACGTGCGCGGGCGCACGATTGGCGTTGCACCGGTAGGTTGTTCTGTTTTTGCTTATAACTATTTTGATTTTGATTTCGTTGAAGCCGCCCACGGGCGTGCCCCGGCCATGGCGACCGGGATCAAACGCGTGCTTCCCGACAGGATTGTATTCACCTATCAGGGTGATGGCGATATGGCCTCCATTGGTATGGGCGAGATCATGCATGCCGCCGGGCGGGGTGAAAATATCACCGTGATATTTATCAATAATGCCATTTATGGCATGACCGGCGGGCAGATGGCGCCCACTACCCTGCCTGGACAAAAGACGACTTCCTCGCCTACCGGGCGAGATGTAGAAGTGGCGGGCTTCCCTCTGCACATGGCCGAGCTGCTGTCCAATATGGAAGGCTCTGGCTACGTGGTGCGCCGCAGCCTGCATGACCCCAAAAACATCCGCCTGGCGAAAAAAGCCATTCATACTGCTTTTGAGGCGCAGGTGCGCGGACTGGGCTTCTCCATGGTCGAGCTGCTCTCCTCCTGCCCCACTAACTGGGGGCTGACGCCCAAAGATGCCCTGACCTGGATCGAAGAGCGTATGGTTCCCGTATATCCACTGGGCGATTACAAGGTTTCGCCAAGCCTGGCGAACCTGCGATTTTAGAGGATGTGACTCATCATGCAAACTGAAATCATCATTTCTGGGTTTGGCGGCCAGGGCGCTCTGTTTGCCGGGCAGCTCATGGCGTATGCAGCCATGGATTCGGGTTATCACGTCACCTGGATCCCGTCTTACGGACCGGAGATGCGCGGCGGCACAGCCAACTGTACGGTGATCATCGCCGATGAAGAGATCGGCGCGCCCACCGTACGCAACCCGCGCGCAGTTCTGGCGTTGAATCTGCCTTCGCTGGACAAGTATGAGCCTCTGGTTATTTCCGGAGGGGTGCTGGTGGCAAATGCTTCCCTGGTCAACCGCCCGATCAACCGCACCGATATTGTGTCCGTGCTCATCCCCGCCAATGATATCGCTGAAGAGATTGGCGATAAACGCCTGTTGAATATGGTCATGTTAGGCGCCTTGTTGGGCAAGCTGCCGGTCTTACCTCTGGAAGTGATCGAAAAAACATTAAAAGCGCATATCCCTGAGCGCCACCAGCGCTTGCTGCCTGCGAATTATGCTGCCCTGAAGCGCGGTATGGAATTTGCGCAGCAAGTACCCAACGCAGTAGCTTGATTGATTTTGCTCCTGATCTGGGCAGGCTTTTACTGCCCGGATCAGTTATTTAATTCTCCGGCTGCCTTTGTCCCCCATTTTTCCAGAACTGTGCAACCCTTCGATGAAAGCCTGGTTTTTAGAGCAAATTCAGCAGCCAGGTGGTAAAATACCGCGGGATGCGCGCCGCACAGGTTGCGGCGCATCTTTGCGCCTGGCGCATGGCTGAGAGGAGAACGTATGCACAGAAATCTTACCTGGTCCAGTCTGCTGGGCAGTTTACTCCTTCTGATATTGTTGGTCGGATGTGCGGGCGAGACGCCCCCGCCGCCCACTGCCACACAACCCCTGCCCAGTGCCACCTTGCCGCCTCCCACGGCCACCGATACCCAAACGCCAACGGAGACATTGATTCCAACGTCTACCTTTACTGAGACTCCGCTGCCGACCGATACCCTGACCCCGACGCCGAGTGATACGCCGACTGCCACCCTACCACCACCCACCCCTTCCGGGGAGGACGCGATCTATATTTACTACATCCAGCTTGATACAGATGGTCCGGTTGGTTGTGGCGACTCAGCCATCAAAATTAACACAGGCCAGTGGCGTACGGGGGATATCGCCCAGGATACGACTGCTGCGCTGAAGCGTCTGTTCGCTTCGCGCTACCAGTATTACGGAAACCTGTACAATGGCATATACGCATCCAATATAAGCGTCGACAGCGTGACCTTCAAATCATATACTGGCGAGATTTCGATCCGTCTATCCGGCACCTATGGGCGCACGGAAGATCGCTGCGATAACTCCCGTTCACGCGCACAGATCTGGTCTACGATTCGCCAGTTTTCAGATGTAAAAACAATTGATATCCTGCTCAACGGGAATTTGTTGGGCGATATCCTGGCCAACGACCATTAAACGGCCGCCCAGTATCCAAGTAAATATGGAGAGTAAGCTATGTCCCGCCGTCTAACATTGTTGTTCCTGGTCTTTGCCTTATTATTAAGCGCCTGTAGTGCAGAGACACCCCAGCCGACGCCTACGCCGACCGAAACCAGCCTGCCACCTACCGCTACGGTCCCCCCACCAACTCAGACACCGGAGCCGACAGCTACACCTGAGCCCACCGCAACGGAAACGCTGCCCCCGACATTAACGCCGACTCTCGAGCCCAGCCCGACAGAGACCCCTACAGAGACAGCAACAGCCCTGCCCACGCTCTCGGTAAGTTTCCCGTCTGTGCCTTTTGCTAAGGACCCGATTTATGCTTACTACATTACCATGCCCACCGGGGCAGCAGATGGCTGCCAGCCCTCATTCGGGATGAGTATTGGGGTCTCGCGTTCCAGTGACATTGCCAAAGATGTAAAACTGGCACTGCAGAGCTTGTTGGCGGTCAAGACCGAGTATTATGGCTCGTTTTACAATCCACTTTATCGGTCCAATATCAAAGTTCAGAGCGTCAAGTTTAACCGCAACAATGGTCTGATCACGGTAGAACTGTCTGGGACTTACAAGCCGACTGGCGATCCCTGTGATAACACCGGGGTAAAAAGCCAGGTTTGGGGTACCATTCGCCAGTTCAATGCCATCAAGATGACCAATATTTATTTAAACGACATCCCCTTTGGGGACCGTGTGTCGAACGATAAATAACATCTTTGATGGATTCGTTGTTGTTTCCAGTTTACCTGCGCTCTGTCCATCACGATGGCTCGCCGCGCTATGTGCGCTGTCCGGCAGGAGAAGACCCGCGCCTGGGCGATGAAGTTATACTGCGTTTGCGGGCAGCCCCCGATACCCCTCTGGAGAGGGTTTTCTTGCGTTTGTGCCCGGATGGCGAGCAGTTATTCCTGGAGCTGCAAGCTGAACCGTTCTCTGTTGGAAGTGCTTGCCGTTGGTGGCAGGTCAAGCTGCGCCTGAGCATGCCGCTCACATCCTACCGCTTCCTGCTTTTTACGCCGCAGGGCGCCTGGTGGCTAACGGCAGGCGGATTGAAGCGCCATACACCTACCGATAACGAGGACTTTCGTCTGCTGGCAGGCTACCAGGCTCCGCTGTGGGTGCGCGAGTCTGTGTTCTACCAGATCTTTCCCGACCGTTTCTATGACGGTGACCCACATAACAACGTCCGCAGCGGCGAGTATACCTACGAAGGTGTGCCTGCCCTTGCCAGCGCGTGGGGCCAACCGCCTCTGACCAACTGGCCCCAGTCGATGGTGGAATTCTTCGGGGGTGATCTGCAAGGCATTCAGCAGAAACTGGATTACATTGCTGAATTAGGGGCCAATGCCCTGTACATCAACCCAATTTTCAGCGCCTTCAGCAATCACCGCTATGATGTAACGGATTACACCCGCGTGGATGCGCACCTGGGCGGTGACCAGGCTCTGGTTGGGCTGCGCCATGCCACTGAGCATGCTGGCATGCGCCTGATGCTGGATGTGGTCCCGAATCATTGTGGGGTACAGCATCCCTGGTTCCAGGCTGCTGTGCAAGATTCGTCTGCCCCAGGTGCAGACTACTTCACATTTAGAGAGCATCCACATGCGTATGAGGCCTGGCTGGGTGTGCGCAGCCTGCCGAAATTCAACTACCGCAGCCAGGGCTTGCGCGATGCAATGTACGGCCCTGGGAAATCTGTCCTGCGCCACTGGTTGCGCCCGCCTTTTTCAATTGACGGTTGGCGGTTGGATGTCGCCAATATGCTTGCTCGCCAGGGCGCTGACCAGCTTGGACTGGAGGTGGGTCGCCAGATACGTCTGGCGGTGAAAGACGAAAATCCGCAGGCTTATCTATTGGGCGAAAACTTCTTTGACGCCAGCTCGCAATTGCAGGGTGATCTATGGGACGCATCCATGAACTACAGCGGCTTCACCTTCCCGCTGCTCTATTGGCTGACCGGTTTCAAGATTGACCAGCATGCTGATCCCAGGCACCTGGCTTCGCCTGTACCCTGGCCTACCCAGGCGCTGGTGGATAGCTGGCAGGCCTTCTGCGCTGCAATCCCCTGGGCGATTGCCCGCCAGCAGTTCAACCTGCTCGGTAGCCACGATACACCACGCATTCTGGCGTTGCTCGAGGGGGATAAAGCTCGGCTGCGCCTGGCGGTTGGATTGCTGATGACCTATCCTGGCGTGCCGAGCGTCTATTACGGTGATGAAGTCGGATTGGTGGGTGATACCCGCGCCTGTATGCCCTGGGAGCCCACAGTCTGGGACGCCGATCTGCGCGCTTACTATCATACGCTGATCCAGTTGCGACGCAATTCTCCGGCCTTGCTGCGGGGCGGATTTCAGGTGTTGTATGCAGGGGAGCATCTGCTGGCGTTTCTGCGAGATGCGGAGGAGGAACAAATCGTGGTAGTCGCCCAGCGCAGCTCGCACCAATCCTTTGAGCTGGAGGTTGCCCATGGTGGTTTGGCGGACGGCCTGCGTCTCAAGGAAGTGCTCAGCGGGCAGTCAGCAGTGGTTGAGGGTGGGCGTTTGCGCTTGCCATCTATGCCGGTGGGAATTGCATTCTGGCGCACGCTGCCTGGAGGATAAGTGCGCTGGATCTCGGATATGGATACTAAAAATTTCCGCGCCACGGCCGTCGTCATGCTCAGCCTGGGAATTGCCATGGCGACTGGGTTTTTACGCCAGAGCGCCCTGGCTGCGACTCTGGGAGCAGGGCGGGTTACGGATATTTTCCTGGTTGCATTTGCATTACCTGAGTTTGTTTTTGTTGCCTTACCCGTCATCTTATCTCCCGTGGTGATCCCATTGTTCATGCAGGTGCGCCGTCAAAACGGGGAGGCTCCTGCCTGGCAAGTAGCCCGGCGTCTGGCGATCTGGCTCCTGGCCGCCACATTGATTTTGGGTTTGGCAGCAGCCTGGGCAGCCCCTCTACTGATTACCTGGCTCTCCCCGGGTTTTGACGCACTTGAACGCCAACAGGCAGTTGCTGTGTTTTATTGGATGCTGCCAGGTCTGCTCTTTATGGGGATTTCCATCCTGGCCGGAGCCCTTTTACAGGTTTACCGCCATTTTACACGCCCGGCTTTGACCACGGCGATCTACAATCTGGTTTTCATTACCTGCCTGCTGATCCTGCCCTTACAGGATCCATTACAACGCGCCGGTTTAGGCGTGACCCTGGGAGCAATCGCCGCTCTGATTTTCCAGCTGCCACTGTTGGTGCGGGTGCGCGCGCAGGCTTACCGGTCACTCGATATAACCTCTGGCACAATTACGGACACCCCGGTTGATTTGCGACCCGCCTTAATCTTATTCGGCTGGATGAGCGCTGGTTATGGCATCCACCACTTGATTTTATTTATCGACCGGGCCATGGCAACTGCCCAGGGTGCCGGCAGCGCTGCTGTGCTCAACTATGGTTATCATCTGGCGCTGACAGTGGCGCAGCTCAGTGGTCTGGCGGTTTCTACGGTCTTATTCCCCACCCTCTCAGAACAGATCGAAGCTGGCGATTCTGCTGCAGCAAGGCGTACCCTCAGCCAGGCATTAGGCCTGGTCCTGGCCCTGGCGTTGCCGGCCGGCCTGGGAGTGATTATTTTGCGCCAGCCGGTAGTGCAGGTGCTGCTTGAACATGGCGCATTTACCTCCCGGGATACTCAGGCTGTTGGTTTATCCCTGGCGATTTACACGCTGGCGATGATTGCAGACGCTCTTTGCCAGCCTTTGTGGCGTTTAGTGTATACCTGGAAAGATGGGCGTCTGGTGCTGGTAGTCAATAGCGCTCAGACCCTGATCCGCCTGGCAGCTAATCTGATTCTGGTGGGGGTTATTGGGTATAATGGCCTCGCTGTTTCAGCGGTAATTGGTTTGAGCATACAGTTACTGATCCTTATGGTACTGGCACACAGGCGTTTGGGCTGGCAGATCAGTCGAGCGGGCTGGGGCCAGATGATTCGAATTGTGCTGGCTGCGAGCCTGGCTGGTCTGGCGACATTTGGAGCACTGCAGGGACTGGCTAATTTACAAGCCGAGCCATCACCCTGGTTCATCTTACTGGTTGGGGGTTTGACACTCCTGCTTCTTTATGGAGCATTTCTGGCTGGCTTGCTGCGCCGCCCCCTCCAGGATGAGGAAAGATTATTTCATTGGAAATGAACGACTCCCCATCTAAGGTTCAAACGCGCCCGGCGCTCTGGCTGGATCGTATCCTGGCAGCTGGTCTGCTGGTGTGGGGATTTTTGTGGATTGGCATTGATAGCCTGGTTCTCAAGATTTACCGGTCGGAAAACACGGCCGAGCCCAAGCGCTTTATCCTGCGGTAGATGGACTCCACGCGCATCGTCTCCGTCATCATCGTCACCTGGAACCACGCTTCTGATGTGCCTGCCTGCCTGGAAGCGCTGGCAGCGCAAACGTACCCGGATCTGGAAGTGATTGTCGTAGATAACGCCTCTCAGGATGGAACTGCAGACTGGGTACGCGCTCATTATCCACTGGTTCGCTTGCTGGAACAAACTAAAAACCTGGGATTTGCAGCGGGTTTTAACCTCGGCGCTGCCCTTGCCCGGGGAGATTGGGTGCTCTCGGTAAATCCCGACCTGACGGCTGCGCCTGATTTTGTCCACCAGCTTGTGCAGGCTGCAACAGCAGATCCACATCTGGGGATAGCTGCCCCGAAACTGTTGCGCGCAGATGATCCGCAGCGTCTGGATTCGACCGGATTGTTCCTGGATCGCCGCCGGCGACCGTATGATCGCGGCCAGATGCAGGTGGATAGTGGTCAGTACGATGCATCCCTGGATGTATTTGGCGCTTGTGGGGCGGGCGCGCTTTATCGCAGAGCCATGCTGGAAGATATTTCCGTGCAGGGTGAATTCTTCGACGAGAATTTTTTTGCCTATGGTGAGGACGCTGACCTTTCCTGGCGCGCCAAGTTACGCGGCTGGCGTTGTCGTTATGTCCCCCAGGCGGTTGCTACCCATGTGCGCGGCTGGGGCGATACCTTGCGCAAACGACCTGATCCCAATTCAATGGGACCGCGCCTGGCGCTGCGCAATCGCCATTTAATGAGTATTAAAAATGATCGATTCGCTTACTGGCTGCAAGACCTCCCCTTGATCTTGCTGGCAGAGCTGCCCCGCCTGGGATATATGCTGCTTGTCCGACCTGCCGCGCTGCTGGGTCTTGTGGATCTGCTGCGCCTGGCACCGGCTGCGTTTCGCAAACGGCGCATCATTCGCGCTTCCCAGACGGTTCCAGATGCCGAATTGCGCCACTGGTTTACGCGGAGACGGGATGCCTGAGTCTGGCGCTGTAGTGCGTGTGCTGTTCGTTTATTATGAGCCAGGTCCCTCCGGGCAGACGGAGCATGTGCTGACGCTGGCTCAACGTCTGGATCGAGCTCGATTTGATGTCACAGTTATTTTGCCTGACCTCTTGAACAGCCAGGTCGCGCGCTTTGAAGCTGCTGGAGCGCGAGTGGTAATCCTGCCGATCCGCAAATTGATC